>JACCDQ010320779.1_pt1 | contig 22359 bp, 13 predicted proteins | sample 7446031 | NCBI WGS metagenome assembly JACCDQ01 (sample SAMN15323442, study PRJNA562643) | freshwater metagenome | isolation source: river surface water | place: USA:Blue River Watershed | collected 2017-08-17
ATCGAATACGAATGCAGCCATCACAACAGGGTTGAGTTATTCATGGTCAGGTCCAGCATCGTTTACATCAACGGCACAGAATCCAAGCCGACCAAATGCAACAGTAGCAATGAGTGGAATTTATACGGTAACGATAACCTCAGCAACGGGGGGCTGTACCTCGACAGCAACGGTTAATGTGACGGTTAATCAAACGCCGATTGCATCAGCTACTGGTGATGTAAAATGTGTTGGGTCAACAGTCAACTTAACCTCATCGAACACGAATGCTGCAATAACAACTGGTTTAAGTTATTCGTGGTCAGGTCCAAATAGTTTTACATCAAATGCTCAGAATCCCACAATAACAAATGTAACAGCAGCTGCCGCAGGAGTATATACAGTAACAATAACCTCAGCGACAGGCGGTTGTACGTCAACAGCAACGGTTAACGTAACGATTAACCCTTTACCAACGGCAACGCTAACTGCACCAGCAGTTTGTGCGGGAACAACGACGGTTCTTGCACCAACAGGTCTGTCTAACGCAGCTACATTCTTATGGAGTACTGGGGCAACAACATCGAGTATTTCTGTAAATCCAACTGAGCCGACAGGTTATACATTGACAATAACATCAGCATCAAGTCCAGCTTGTTCGATTACACGTACAGTCTGGTTAGATGTGAAACCGCTTCCAACGGCAGAAGTTACCGTGATTCCTTCTTCGTGTATTGGTAGTATTTCGCAAAATAATGGTCAGTTGATGCTTAATAAATATAAAGATTCAGACCAAGTAGCTTATGGCTCGCCTATATCGGCAACTCCAACATTTGTGAATGTTCCAGCAGGTGGAATTTTTGCAACAGGATTGGCTAATACAGCCGCTACTTATACAATTAGATTGAAGAATACAATCACAAGTTGTACTAACGACTTTACTGCTACTATGACTGTAACAGTATGTCCTTGTCCAGCTGGATATTGTGAACCTGCAACGGTTGTAAAAACTAAATAAAAAATTATTAAGTGGTACAGTTTTTGTAAGTTGGTTAGAAGCAAATTACTGTATCACTTAATTACCTAATACAGCACTCAAACTCAATTAAATATACTTACATTACTCAATTTATCAAATGGAAAACAATTTACTAACCATTCAGCCTACAAACTTCAAGCTTACCAAAATTTGGTCATGCTTTTTGATGTTCTGTATGCTATTATTGTTTGTAAGCCAATCAACTTACGGACAAAAGGTTCCAGTACCGTGTACAGGTACAGGCCCTTTCACAATAATCGGAGAAGATGCCTCTTCGCCAACGGCCAATGATGCCAAAATGCGTATCTCAGGAGCTTTGGCAGGAGATGACCGTGTAGGTTACTCCATCGGAGCAACTTATACTGGTACAAATTTTGCTGGTACTCCGAAATTATCAACATTAACAGGAGGGTATTTATCACAAACATTACCTACTCCAACAAATACTGCGGGTACACAATACACAATTAGGGTGTACAAGGCTGATACGACTTGTTATTATGACCAAGTATTTACTTTAGAATATGTTAACTTTAACACTGCTCCAGTATATCCTGATATCCAAGTATCGGTGGTTAAAACACCTGACTTGGGTTTTTATGCATTAGGCTCAACAGTAACAATTGATGTAGTTGTGCAAAATACAGGTACTGGGCCAGCTACTGGCGTTGAATATACTGTTGGAATCCCTGCAGGGCTTACAGGTGTTACTGGGGTTGCATCGTACGGAACATATGATAATGCAACTAAAAAGTGGACGCTCGGAAATGTGGCAGTTGGCCAGACAAACATAAAATTGACCTTAACAGGAACTGTTTCTTCAAGAGGGGTAAAGTATTTAACCGCTGACCTAACGGGAGAAGTTGAAAATGATATTGACTCGCGTCCAACTACTGTGACGAATCCGAGTAATACACCAGGCGAAGATGATTTTGGCTCGGTTTGTATATCAACACCATTCGATTATTGTACGAATGACGAATATACTATTACATTACCAAGTTATACAAGTATCAAATGGTTTAAAGGAACAACCGAATTGACAGCTGCAAATGCCGCTACAAACGGAGTTAGATTAAATGTCGATGGTTCTTTGACTGTATTTGCTACAGGAGACTATTCGTATAGTATGACAGTTGGACCAAACGCCTGTCCAAGTGGTGGATGTTGCCCTATTAGAGTTGAAGCTGGTAAGCCACCTGTATTGGTAGCACCAACAGCACAGTCAGTTTGTTTCAGTAAACCTTTCAATGCTGTAGCAGCAACAAATACTCAGACTTCACCCAACGGAACATATATTTACCAATGGTATAATGCAAATGGGACCTCTAACCCAACTACAACTGCAATTGCGGGTGAAACAGCTCTTGCTCTAACTGCCCTTCCAACTGCCGTAGGAACGTATGTTTATAAGTTAAAAGCCTACGAACAAGGCCACCCAAATTGTGCTGACTCGGTTACTGTTACGCTCGAAATCAAAGCATTACCAACTCCAGTACTTGCATCTAATAGCCCTGTTTGTGAAGAAAGCCCTATTAACTTAACAGCAACACCAGCAGGTGCAACAAATTATGCTTGGACTGGCCCTAATGGATTTACTGGTTCAAATATTGCTAATCCAACGATTGCAAGTGCGGCTCTTACGAGTGCAGGTACCTATGTAGTGACAGTAACAAATGGTGTAGGTTGTTCGGCAACTGCCACAACAGCAGTCATTGTTAATCCTAAACCAGTTATTCCAGTAGTAGCTAACAAGACATTCTGTGCTGAAGACCCACAAGCGAATCTTACTGCAACAGCACTTAACGGAAATGTATTATTGTGGTATGGCAATTCATCAACTGGTGGTGTCTCATCAACAACAACTTCATTCCACAATCCAACAACAGCAGGGGTTACTCGTTATTATGTAGCTCAACAAGTTAGCCTAACAGGTTGTGAGTCTAATCGTGCCGAATTGGTCGTAACAGTTAATGCAAAACCACTACCGCCAACAACAGCTCCAGTTTCTGCTTGTCAAAACTCAAATCCTATTACCTTGACAGTATCAGGTAGTAATACAGGCTTTACTGTGTTGTGGTATGGTTTAAATTCTACGGGTGGAACAGGTGCTACAACGGCAGATATTGCTCCAACAAATACAGTAGGAACTACAACTTACTATGTTAGTAGAAAAGATGATTTGACAACTTGCGAGTCGAACCGTGCAACAATTCCAGTTGAGATTCGTGCTACTCCAGTTCCAACATTGGCATCTAATAGCCCAGTTTGTGCTGAAAGCCCTATTAACTTGACCGCAACACCAGCAGGTGCAACAACATATACATGGAGTGGACCATCTGGTTTTACAGGAAGCAATACTGCAACCCCAACTATTGCAAGTGCAACATTGGCTAACGCAGGTACTTATAACGTAACAGTAACAAATGGTGTAGGATGTTCAGCAAGTACATCTGTTGTGGTTGTTGTAAATGCACTTCCAGTTGTACCAGTAGTAGCTAATAAGACATTCTGTGCAGAAGACCCACAAGCAACACTCGTAGCAACAGCTCTTAATGGAAATCATTTATTATGGTACGGAAATGCTTCTACAGGTGGTGTATCTTCAACTACAACACCAATCTATAATCCAACAACAGCGGGTGTAACAAGATACTACGTAACGCAAGTGGATGATGTGACAGGCTGCCAGTCTTATCGCAACGAATTGGTTGTAACAGTTAATGCAAAACCTCTACCGCCAGTAGCAGCGGATAAAACGTATTGCCAAGGTGTAGCAGCAACAGCTCTTACAGTAACAGGTGCAGCACAACATACATTCCTGTGGTATGGTACTTCATCGACAGGTGGTACAAGCTCAACAGCAGCTCCAACACCTCTAACCAACACAGTAGGAACTACAACTTATTATGTTAGCCAAAAAGATAACGTAACTGGTTGTGAATCGAATCGTGATGACGCTGTCGTAACTGTAAACCGTACACCAGTTGCTCCAGTAGTGGCAAGTGTGAAATACTGTCAAGATGCAACCGCAACAGCTCTTACAGCAACGGGTGAGGCTGGTAATACAATTATCTGGTATAACGGTGGTGCAACGTCAACAACTGCTCCAACACCTAATACGGCAACCGCTGGTTTGACATACTTCTATGTATCTCAGTCAATTCCAGGAACAGGTTGTGAGTCAGGTATGTCAGGAGTTCCTGTAACTATCGACCCTAAGCCAGTGGCAACAGTTATCGCTGTTAACTCACTTTGTATCGGTACTGTATCTCAAAACAATGCTAAGTTGATTTTGACAAGATACCGTAACTCTGACGAGGTAATTCAATACAACACAGGTAGCACAATCACAGGTACAACATTACCAATCTTAACTAAACCATACTCTGGTGGTGTATTTGCAAGTAACTTGGCTAACCCAACTACTGCATCTCAAGATTACGCAGTACGAATCCAAAACTCGTATGGTTGTACGATTGACCGTGTAGCAACGTTGACTAAGACAGATTGTGGATGCCCTGGTGGATATTGCGAACCTGCAACAATTACCAAAACGAAGTAAGCTAATCTTCAATTATATAGGCTAATTGCCTAAGTTTAAAATACAAACAATAGCCTGTCCCAGCTCACTAAAAATAGTGGGCTGGGCTTAGGTTAAATAATAGAATTGATATTTTTATTAGTTTCAAAATGTCAGTTTTATACTTTTAAATTGCTATGTGAAATGATTTTTTAGAAAACTACACCATCGGGGATAACATAAAAAAGTTCTTCTTTTTGTTACCTTTTATCAGAAATGCAGTCTTAAAATCATACAAACAAAAATGAAATCTAAAAATTGATACATATCGTATCTTAATAATATAGAAATCAGAAATGTTTGTGGCAAAATATCGAGTTTTTTTACTCTAAATACGTGTACCTCGTAAAAAATGTACTCGTTTAATAATTTTTTCAGAAAAAACTCTTATCTTGCGGTATCATTTACGACCATTCCTGATGTCCCCATTTTTAATTTTCAAAAGTGCTAAAAGCGTTTCTGAAAATATCAGTTTTCTACTAAGAAAATTTAGCTATTGAGTTTCTATAAATGCTATTGAGTTGATTACTCTATGAAAAAAATTAAAGGTTTACTAAAGCAAACCTTTGGTAATGTCTTCGTAACTGTACTACTATTCTCGGGTTTGGTCTTGTTGGGTTCGAGTAGTTATGGTACAAATGCACGATTGAATAAACCAAAAGGAAAACCAGCAAAAGCCGATTGTTTTCCGCCTGTCTTTACACTCCGAAGCGTAGATGTTACACAGGCAAACACCAATGACGCTCAGCTTATTTTATCGAACATTCAGAATGCTCGACGTTATTCTATTTCTGAAAAGGGAACAGCAGATATGACCTATACCAAGGCCACTATTCTTGACCCTACCAAAAAAGAAGTGGTCATCAAAGGCTTACCAAATCCTGTTGATTTTACCTCTTATACGGTGCGTGTTTATAACTCAGAAACTTGTTTTGCTGACCAAACAATCACTTTGGAGCATGTGAATTTTGCAGACTTAGTAGATGAAAGTCGATTAGAATTGATTCAGGCCGTAGATAACCATAATCCTCAAATCGACGAAACCGTTACTTTTACAACCATAATCTCTAATAAAGGAAGCAGGGCTGCCACGGGTGTAGAAATTCAAACTTTGATAAGTAGTAGTTTGAAAGTTGTTTACTTTTATGCAGATAAAGGTGCGTTTGAATCAACCAGTGGCTTGTGGGGTGTGGGCAACGTTAATGGTGGTGAAACTATCAAACTTGTCGTAAAGGCAAAAGTTCTACAACAAGGATTGTCGTACCTAACTTCTTATATTTGGCGTCAGAATGGTAAAGAACGAGATATAAAAGCACGCAACGGAGCCGATGGTGGTGATGATTATGGTGTAAGTTGTGTAAGTGTGCCTATTTCACTGAAAAAAGGCGAAAATTACAAAGTAACACTCCAGAAATATAGCGGTGTAAAATGGTACTACAAGAATGTATCATCGGGAGTTTATGAAGAAATTACAAAAAGTACTCCTGCCGATGTAGCTGTTATTAATAAAGATAGTTCATTAAGTGTTTTGAAGGGTGGAGAATATACATTTTCTAAACTTGTAGGCACTTGTAATGTTGGTAGCTGTTGTCCCATCATCATTGAAGGGTGTTCGGGGCCTAAAATTGTTGTAGATTCAATTTATTGTAACAAGAAAATTGATAGTTACAATATTAGGGTAAAACTATTAGATGATGATTGGAGTATCGTTCAGCAAGCATACTTGGCCACTTCAAATATTGGTATGCCTACGGCAGTAGATTATCTCAAACGCCTCAATCGCCTACCTCTACAATCCAGTGCAGGTTATGTGGTAGCTAACGGAGATGGCTTTTACACCATCGAAAATATTCCAGCATTTATGCCAAACGTTACTTTAGTTGCTACTGATATTTCGGGTAAATGTAGCAGTAGTAAAATCGTAAATGCTCCAAACTGTAATATTCAAGGAGTCCAAGCTCCGTTGGTCTTAAACCAGATAGAAACATTTGCTACTGGCAATGAGATTCCAACATTCAGTGTAGTTAGTACCGCCAAAGGAACAGATGTAGTATGGTTTGACAATGAAAATGCTACCAAGCCAATTGCTACAGGTACGGTTTTCACTCCTTCGCAAGCAGGAACGTATTTCGTAGCTGCTCGTGACCGTAAGACCAAAACTCTGAGTATGAAGCGTGAACTAACTTTAACCGAAATTACACCAGTGAAAGAAGGTGTATTTAAAGATAAAGTTTGTAAGTGCGAAAGTGCTACTATCTTGCCTGATGATGATTTCAGCAAGGTTACAATTACGGCATTATACCCAAATCCAGCCGATGACCACCTGACGCTTGATTATAATTTACCAGAGAGCTTACCATCAGCAAAATTGGTGTTTTTCAATGTATCTGGTACGGTTATTGCCTCTTACGGTTTAGAAAGTAATGAAAATAAAATTAAAGTAAGTACTTCTACATGGATGGAAGGAACCTACTTTTTTCAACTTTCTGTCAACGGTCGAAAGATGAAGAGTGACAAATTTATCGTTATGCATAATTAAATGTTTTTAATTATAAATTGAGTAAGCCTTGTCTTTTGAGTGGACCGCATGAAATTCATTTTCATGCAAAAGGTATTTTTTTGAGTAAGAATCTTTGGTAGTAAGTTTATTATCAGAGGTTTATTTGACAGAAACAGAAACTACATTTGTGGTTTCTGTTTTTTTATTTTACTCACTCTTCAACCTAATCAGCTTCCAACAAACTTTCTAACATCTATTTTGTTTTATCACTACGAAAGCTACCTTTGTGTAGTGAATTCAAACCAAAATTTAATACAATTAAGCACAAGATTTAATTCAGAATGTCGAAAAAGATAGAAAACCTTACACCACAACAAATCGTAAACGAACTCGATAAATATATAATCGGCCAAAAGGAAGCCAAGCGAAATGTGGCTATCGCACTTCGCAATCGTTGGCGGAGAATGAATGCCGCCCCCGAAATGGTGTCTGAGATTATTCCAAATAACATTTTAATGATAGGCTCTACAGGTGTTGGTAAAACCGAAATAGCTCGCCGACTGGCAAAAATTGCCGATGCACCATTTGTAAAAGTTGAGGCTTCTAAATTCACCGAAGTAGGCTATGTAGGTCGTGATTGCGAAAGCATGGTGCGTGATTTGGTCGAGCAGTCGGTTAATATGGTGAAGCTTGCTAAGAAAGAAACCGTAAAGGCTAAAGCTTTGGAAGTTGTCGAAGACCATCTTTTAGATATTCTGATTCCGCCCGTAAAAGACCAAAAAGAGACTGGTTTCGTGATTGAAGAAAATAAAAAAGAAATCGAAGACTACACCGAATCATTATTGAACGAGAAAACCCGTGAGGCTTTCCGCTCAAAACTTCGCAATGGCGAACTCGACCACCGTAAGGTTGAAATTGATGTACAAGCAGCTGGAATGCCTAACATAGGAGTGATGGGTGGGCCAATTGATGATATGTCGATGATGAATATTCAGGAAATGTTGGGCGGAATGATGCCAAAAAGAGGTAAAAAACGCAAGCTTACCATAGCTGAAGCTCGAAAGATTTTGTTGGAAGAAGAAGCTGCAAAACTTATCGACATGGATGAGGTAAAAGAAGAAGCAATCTGGAAAGCCGAAAATCTTGGAATTATATTTATTGACGAAATTGATAAAATAGCCAATAGTGGAGCAAAATCGGGTGGGGGAGCCGATGTAAGCCGAGAGGGTGTACAGCGAGATTTACTTCCAATAGTTGAAGGAAGTGCCGTAAATACCAAACACGGAACTGTAAAAACCGACCATATATTGTTTGTAGCGGCGGGAGCGTTTCATGTATCGAAGCCTTCTGATTTGATTCCTGAGTTGCAAGGGCGTTTCCCAATCAGAGTAGAGCTGGAGAGCCTCACTGAAGATAATTTTTATCAGATTCTGAAAGCACCCAAAAATGCTCTCACCAAGCAATACATTGCCATGCTCGAAGCCGAAGGCGTAACACTCACTTTTGAAGATGAAGCACTTCGTGAACTCGCCCGCATCGCATTTGAAGCCAATAGTGAAGTAGAAAACATCGGAGCGAGAAGACTCCAGACGGTTATGAGCCATTTGCTCAACGAAATTATGTTTGATGTACCCGATAATATCGTCATGGACTCAACTATCACAATCACCAAAGAATTAGTTTCTCAACGTCTTTCGGGCTTAGTCAAAAACCGAGATTTGAGCCAGTATATTTTATAATTTTTAAACAAAGTTACACTTCGTTTAAATGCAAAAAAGCGTGAAAGTCACCCTTCACGCTTTTTCTATTTATCTGTAAATCAGCTTATTTTGCAACTACTTTAATATCAGCCCCATTTCCAGCACCGTTAGTGCCGATGGCATCAATTCGTGTATCAACAATACCTTTTACCAATAACTTCTTTTTGATTGCAAATGCTCTTTTAGTAGCCATTGTTTTATTATCCATTCCAACAGCATTATTTGAGTGCCCTTGTAATTGAATCTGCAATTTTGGATACTTATTCATTAAATCAGCCAATTCATCAATAATCAAATCCGACTCCGTATCTAAGGCTTGTGAACCTCTAATAAATGCCACATTTGTCATCGGAAAAATTTGGCCTACTGGCTTAGCTTTGTCGTTTAAATAAATGCTTAGACCTTCACCAAAAGTGCTGTATTGTTCGGTTGAAGTTAATGAAGGAGTAGCAGTTTTTGTGGTATCTTTCACTGCTACTGAATCGGTGGCAGTTTTTATTAAGCTATCGGTTTGAATGGCTGTAGAGTCAACTACGAGTTCTTCAGTAACTTCGGTCTGCGATGGTTTATAGATATTCATATACCAATAAATTCCGCCAGCAATTAGAGCAACACCAATTAAACCAATCAATAACCATTTAACTGGAAATGGAGAACTGGTAGTTTCTTCTTCTTCGTAGGCTGGAGCTACAGTTTTCGATGGCGTTGTTGCTTCTTCGACTGGAGTAGTATTTTTCCCTTTGATAGAAGCAGGCTTGGCCGAAACAGATTTTTTTGCGGTAGCAAATTTTGGCGAAAGTAATTCTTGCAAACCTAATTGCGGAATCATTTTCTCCAGTAAATCTTCAGGTACTAATTTGAAGAGTGGCTCGTGGTGGTCGCTTAGATAAGTAATTAGTCCATCAACATCCAATTTATTCGTATCAATTTCTTTACTAACAGCATCAATCAAAATTGGTGCAGCAAGGCTCGAATACATCGTAGAAGAGTTTTTCTTGATACCTGCATAGATACCAATCATACTCACCAACGGGCTTTTGTATGCAGGGAAAATCTGACTGATAAGTCCATCTCCAACTTTTAGAATATTTTCTAATTTATCTTTCTTCGTCAGATACGACATCACGTCTCCAATTAGTTCGCCACCTTGATTGCCTTTTTGTATTTGATTGAAAAGCATAGTCACACTCATCATACTACCTGTACGACGAACCAACCCCGCAACTAATGTATAAAAAATACCATCTAAGGCTTTTCGAGTTTTTTCTGGCTCTTCTTCAGAAAGTTTGGCAATCTTTGATACCACTTCATCAGTCAGAGCCTCGTTCAACGTATCAAATAAGTTCATAAGTTTATTTTTATTTAAATAATTGGCAATTGTTTCCTGCAAAATTTATAATTTGGTGCAAAACAACACAAAAGTACGGATTTTTGGTAGAATTTTCTTACCTTTTTATTGAAATACCTAACAAAGTAGTACAAAAATGGTACCCAAGAATAAGTAATTGTACTTTATAAGGAATTGATTATCAATTAATAACTTAAAAAGCTTCTTGTAAATAAATTATTAATAAATTATATCTATCGACCTCTGTCAATATTAGTTGACAAATAAAATTATAAAACGAATTATGTCTAACAAAGAAAATGAAAATTTACGTAGCCAAGATTGGTTTGGGAAAGAAGGAAAAGATGGATTTATCTACCGTAGTTGGATAAAAAATCAAGGCTATCCTGCACATCAGTTTAAAGGTAAACCAGTTATTGGAATCTGTAATACATGGTCAGAAGTAACGCCTTGTAATGGGCATTTTAGAGAATTAGCTCAAGTAGTAAAAAACGGTGTTTATGAGGCAGGTGGCTTTCCGTTGGAATTTCCTGTGATGTCGCTTGGTGAAACCATTATTCGTCCTACGGCTATGCTTTACCGAAACTTGGCCGCCATGACCGTCGAAGAAAGCATCAGGGGAAATCCGTTCGATGCTATTGTGTTGCTCACGGGATGTGATAAAACTACCCCTTCACTGGTGATGGGAGCTGCCAGCTGTGACCTTCCGACGATTGTTGTGCCTGGCGGCCCAATGCTCAATGGACGTTTTCAAGGCAAAGCGATTGGTTCGGGTACAGATGTTTGGCGTTTTGCCGATGATTTAAAAACGGGTAAAATGACTCCCGAAGAATTTGAAGAGGCAGAATCATGTATGAGCCGAAGCGTTGGGCATTGCTCTACGATGGGTACTGCCTCTACAATGGCCGTTATGGTTGAATCTTTGGGGCTAACACTACCAGGGGCATCCGCAATTCCAGCAGCCGATTCTCGTAAAAAAGTATTGGCACACATGTCGGGTATGCGTGCCGTTGAAATGGTCAAAGAAAAACTTTCTCTCTCAAAAGTGCTTACTCGTGAAGCCTTCGAAAATGCCATCATGATGAATGCAGCGGTGGGTGGTTCTACCAACTTAGTGCTACACTTATTGGCAATTGCAGGACGTATCGGCGTTGATGTAAATCTTGAAGATTTCGATAAAATAGGCAGTAAAATGCCATTCTTGTTAAATCTGATGCCTTCGGGTAAATATTTGATGGAGGATTTCTACTATGCAGGTGGTCTTCCTGCAGTTATCAAAGAAATGGAGAAATACCTTCACCGAGATGCTATTACGGTAAATGGTAAGAGCTTAGTAGAAAACTCAAAAGGAGCTAAAATTTGGAATGAAGATGTCATAGCAAGGGTAGAGAAACCAATATTAAATGAAGGGGGAATTGCAGTTGTAAAAGGGAATCTTTGCGAAAATGGAGCTGTAATTAAACCTTCAGCTGCTTCGCCGCATTTGATGCAACACCGTGGAAAAGCTGTAGTTTTTGAGACAATCGAAGACTATCACGCTCGTATCGACGACCCAAATCTCGAAATCGACGAAACTTCGGTGATGGTACTTAAAAATGTTGGCCCGAAAGGTTATCCTGGAATGCCCGAAGTTGGTAATATGCAATTACCGAAAAAATTACTTGAAAAAGGAATTACAGATATGGTACGTATTTCGGATGCTCGTATGAGTGGAACAGCCTACGGAACCGTATTTCTTCACGCATCACCAGAGTCGGCAGTTGGTGGTACACTCGGATTAGTACAAAATGGTGATGAGATTGAAGTGGATGTACCTAATCGTAAGATTCATTTGCACGTTTCGGACGAAGAGCTTGCCGAACGCCGTAAAAACTGGACTCCGATAGATTTGGGCTATGACCGTGGTTATACACAATTATATATCAATACAGTAATGCAGGCTGATAAAGGTGCTGATTTAGATTTCTTGGTTGGAAAATCAGGTCATGAAGTAAAAAGAGAGTCGCATTAATACTATCTTGACGACGAAAATGAGAAGGAGTATTTCGCATAAAAATTGCCGAAATACTCCTTCTATCTATTACCCTATTTGTATAAAAAATCCTCAACTGAAGCTACTATGAATAGAAATGCCTTGTTTATCAGTATAATACTAATTGTACTCTTAGGAGAATGTTATGTACATGAGCTTAACGACAAAAAAATATCTGATTTTTGGAGTAATAATCTTAGGATTGTTTCGTGGATTTTGATGGGTTTATGGTATTATCAGTTACAAAAAATAAATTTTGGGCGAAAACAGTTATTCTTTCTCATTAGTATTGTGCTTCCTATTCTTGTTTCGCTTACTTCTTATCTTTTAGTTGAGCGAGTTGCAATCATTCTCAATATTATAATAAATGCAATAGTTTTTGGTATTTGGATATACTATTTCCATTATTTAGGGGCAAAAATAAATATCAAAGACACTGAAAAGACACTAAATAAAATCTCTCCAGCATTTTTTATCTTTCCGTTATTATTCTACTTTTTTAGTTTATACCAAAACCTATCGGGCGTTTATACCATACTTGTGTTTCTTTACGTATTGATATTTTCCTATACAGGAATCTTAGCTGTTTTTCTTCCTGTTAGCGAAGAACGAAAACTTTATATTATCTTAGCAATATCATTATTGGTGGTGGCTAATATCATGAATGCCTATCATACTTTTTTACAGAAATTGTTGTGGGCTTATCCTGTTATCAGAACAATCACGGTAGCCTCAAAATGTATGCTGATTTATGGCATTGCTGAATTTGAGGTAAAAACAAAAAGGGTTTAAGACAAAAAAATAAGGAATGTCAAAATTTAACGTATATAGTTCATCAGCGGGTTCGGGGAAGACATTTACGCTTACAAAAGAGTATCTAAAACTGGCTCTTGGTAGCGATAAATCGTATTATTACAAGCGTATTTTAGCGATTACTTTTACCAACGATGCCGCTTCCGAAATGAAAGAACGTATTTTAGCGGCTTTGAGGGAAATTTCTGATATAAAGGAATTTAACGAAAAATCGAAGTTTTGGGGAATGTTCAGAATGATAGCTGACGACCTCCGACTTCCCGACGATTTACTCCAACAGCGAGCAGGTGCAGTATTTAGCCATATTATTCAAGAGTATTCTGATTTTGCCGTAAAAACAATCGATAGTTTCGTTAATCAGCTCGTAAATGCTTTTACCGAAGATTTGGGTTTGCCTTATAACTACGAAATCGTGCTGGACTCAAATACGGTGATGACCGAAGCCGTAGAACGCTTGATTGAAAAAGCAGGTGTTGACGAATACCAAGATGTTACTCGTATGTTAGAACGCTTCATCGAAGAAAAAGTAAGCGATGGGAAAACATGGAATTTTGTAACCGAAGACCTCGCCAAATTCGGCAAGCATCTCATTAACGACCAATTTTATTCTTCGTTAATAAAACTCGATTCTCTTGACTCTAAAGATTTTTGGTCAATTTCAAATAACATTTACTCCTACCTAAAATGGTTTGAAGAAACAATAACTGATTTGGCCGAAAGAGCGATTCAATATATTGAAAATCAAGGCCTTAGCGTTGATGATTTTACGCAAAAAAATAAAGGTATCGGTGGGTATTTTTATAATATGCGAGAAGATTTTGAGGATGAATATTTCCGAAAGAAAGATAAATCGCCCAATTCTTATCATTGGGCAGCCATCAATGAAGATAAATGGTACGGTGCCAAAGCTCCTACTCCAATCAAAGTTGCGATTGATGCTATCAAAGAAGATTTGACGGCGATTTTTAATGAAATGCAAGAGTTTAAGGCCGAGCATTTAGCAAAATATACGCTTTTTACGCTGCTCAAGCCTAACCTTCGAAAGCTATCTTTATTGAAAAAAATAAAGAAAGAATTTGACGAAGTGCTGGAAGATAAAAACCAAGTGTATATTTCGGAATTTAACCGTAAAATTCTGAAAATTATTTTATCGGAACCAGTGCCGTTTATTTATGAACGCATCGGTGAACGCTACAATCACCTACTGGTTGATGAGTTTCAAGATACCTCTGATATGCAGTTTTATAACTTACTGCCGCTTATCGAAAACTCATTGGCCAATAATCATTTCAACCTCATTGTGGGCGATGCCAAACAGGCAATTTACCGTTGGCGTGGTGGAAAAATGGAATTGATTGTGCATTTGTTTAATAAAAAAGTGGAGCGATTGATGAACAATCCGCTCATTCAAGATTTTCAGATTGAGCAGTTCCTGACTGTTTCGGAGTATATCGAATCTAAAAACTTAACCACCAATTACCGCAGTAGTAGAGAGGTAATTGAATTTAATAATCGTTTTTTTGAGACAGTTCTAAGTGATTACGGACAAATTTATAAGTTTTTACCTGAGGTTTATGCCGATTTTGTACAGGTAATTCCAGATAATGCCAAAACAGGTGGACATGTACAGATTGAGTTTTTGGAGTATGTAAAAGACGAAGACTTGATGCTGGGCCGAACGGTAGAGCTGATTGAGAAAGTACTGGCCGAAGGCTATTCGATGGGAGATATAGCCATTTTATGCAGAAAAAATAAAGAGTCGGCCGAAATTGCCAATTTCTTGACCGAGGCCAATTACACTATTATTTCTCGTGATTCGCTTTTACTTAAAAATTCGCCGATTGTTCGACTTTTGGTGGCATTTATGCGGGTAGTCAATCAGCCCGATAATCGCTTGGCAAAATCTGAGGTGGCATATTTGTTTTATCAGACTATTCTTGGGCGAATACCTGATAATAAGGCAAATGATTTAATTGCCGAAGCCGTTGATGCACCACAAATTGCAGATTTTTATTTGCTATTTGCCCAGCACGGATTCACTCTCGATTCGATTAACCTCAATAAAGCGGGCATTTATGAACTTGCCGAAAAAATTATTCACGTTTTTCAATTATTTGAGCGAACCGACCGCAAATCGTACCTTTTCCGATTCTTAGATGTGGTACTCAATTATAGCTTAAAAGAAAGTAATCACCTACAAGATTTCTTGAAGTATTGGGACGAGAAAAAGGATAGTTCGGCACTTTCGGTCAAGTCGCCGTCGGAGCAAGATGCCATTACGATTACCACCATTCACCGCTCAAAAGGCCTCGAATACCCCGTTGTGATTATTCCGTATGCACACTGGGATATTCGTCCGAATAATTATTCTGAACTTTGGGCTGATTTAGATGCAGTTGATTATGAGGAGTTTATGTGCGAAAAAGAAGGAGAAGTAGCCAAACTTCAATCAGCACCTATAAAAATAAATTCCATGCTCGAAATGACCGATTTAGGTGGTCAGTACGCCTCTGAATTAGAAGCCATTTTTCTCGAAAACCTCAATATGCTCTATGTGGCATTTACGAGGGCGGTCGATAAACTTTTTGTGCTTTCGGGCAAAAACTACCACCAAAAGATTCAAGGCGTAGGCGATTTGATGTATGGTTTTTTAGCAGCGGCCGAACTTTATAAACCCGAACAAAGTATTTACGAAGTAAGTCAGGGATATTTCATAAAAAAAGAACAGCCTGCTGCTGAAGAGCGAGATATTATTTTCTTGCCAAAAGTAGTGAGCGAAGACCGCAGCGATAAACTTCGTTTACGGCGTATTTCGGAGAAAATTTTTGACCCCGAAACCCTTGATAAAACCAAAGACCGAGTAAATAAACTACATGAAGCATTTGTGAAAATAAAAACTCGGAAAGATATACCAAGAGCCATTCAATTGCTTGAATTTGAGGGAGTTGTGAGTCCGAAAGAGAGTGAAGAAATCATCGAATTGGTCGAGAGAATAATCAATTTACCAGAGCTTAAAGCACTTTTTGAAGAGGGCTTGCAGGTGGATAATCAGCGAGAAATATTACTCAACGGCGTAGATGCTCAATGCCCTGACCGAGTAGTAATGAAAGATGGGGTTGTGCATATCATTGATTATAAGACTGGTACAAGCCAAGACCAAAATAAGCACGAAAAAAATGCTCGGCAAGTCCGAAATTACGGTAAACTTTACCGCCAAATGGGCTATGAAAATATTGAGTTAATGCTGGTCTATTTAGAAACAAGCGAAGTGGTACGAGTAGCCTAACTGATGAAACTACCACGAATACACCCATCATTAGTTGTATTCGTGGTAAGTAAAGTATTACAATGGAATATTTCCGTGTTTTTTGCGAGGTAAGTTTGTTACTTTGTTTTCGAGCATTTTAAATGCTTTCAAGAGCTTCTCACGAGTATCAGCTGGATTAATTACTTCGTCGATATAGCCACGGTGTGCTGCCTTATAAGGATTGGCAAATGTATCGGTGTATTCATCTACTTTGTTTTTTAATTCAGCAGCCGAATCTTCAGCTTCCGAAATCTCTTTTCTGAAAATGATTTCTGCTGCACCTGCGGCACCCATCACTGCAATTTCTGCCGAAGTCCAAGCATAGTTCATATCTGCACCGATGTGCTTCGAGTTCATTACGCAATAGGCACCACCATAAGCCTTGCGGGTAATAACCGTGATGCGTGGTACGGTTGCTTCACAGAACGCATAAAGTAATTTTGCTCCGTGCGATATGATGCCGTTCCATTCTTGGTCTGTGCCTGGCAAGAAACCTGGTACGTCTTCCAAAACCAAAAGCGGAATATTATAGCAATCGCAGAAACGCACAAATCTTGCCCCTTTCAAACTTGCGTTAATGTCAAGCACACCCGCCATCACTGCTGGCTGATTTCCCACAATTCCGATAGAACGCCCACCGATTCGAGCAAAACCCACAACAATATTTTCAGCAAAGTTTTTATGTACTTCAAAAAAACTACCTTCGTCAACCAGTTGCTCGACAACCTCACGCATATCATAAGGCTGATTGGGGTTTTCGGGCATTAATTTGTTTAATTCTGGGCGTTTTTCATTGCCATTCGACTCGTAAGGAACAAAAGGCGGTTGTTCTTCACAGTTGGAAGGAATATAGCTAAAGAGTCGCTTAATATCGTTGATACACTCAATTTCATTGGCCGATACAAAATGTGTAACGCCCGATTTTGTTGCGTGGGTAAGGGCTCCACCCAGTTCTTCCGAACTAACATCTTCGTGCGTAACAGTTTTTACTACGTTTGGCCCAGTTACAAACATATACGAAGTATTTTCGACCATCAATACGTAGTCGGTCAAAGCTGGTGAATACACAGCTCCGCCTGCACATGGCCCCATGATAGCCGAAATCTGTGGAATTACGCCCGATGCAAGTGTATTACGGTAGAAAATATCAGCATAGCCAGCCAGCGAGTTTACCCCTTCTTGGATTCTTGCACCGCCCGAATCATTCAAGCCAATTACTGGAGCTCCATTTTTCATAGCCATATCCATGATTTTACAGATTTTCTCGGCGTAAGTTTCAGAGAGCGAACCACCAAAAACCGTAAAATCTTGAGCAAAAACATAGACCAATCGGCCCGCAATAGTACCATAGCCAGTTACTACACCATCGCCTAAATAGTATTCTTTATCTAAGCCGAAATCTTTACTACGGTGCATCACAAATTTGCCAATTTCTTCAAATGTTCCTTCATCGAGTAATAGTTCGATGCGTTCACGAGCGGTAAGTTTTCCTTTTTTATGCTGAGCTTCAATTCTTTTCTCGCCTCCACCCAAAAGAGCTTCTTCGTTTTTGCGATTAAGAATTTCGAGTTTGTCTAAATTTGATTTTGCTGTCATTGTTATCTTCGATGTTCGTTGAGTTGGACAAATCTAAGAAAATCTACAACAAAAAGACGAGTTATGAAGGGTCTATTTTTAGATTTTATTGCTAAATAAAAATAGATAGGGGAGGTATTAGGTAGAGACAGGGCATGCCCTGTCTCTACACATCGATAAACTATTGATTATAACGACATCAAATCTTTGAATTTGATTGCTTGGCGGCGAGAAATTTCAATTTTTTCGGTAGTAGTTCCTTTTTCGGTTGCTTTGAGGGTCACTAAAAGTCCTCCCGAAAACCAAGGTTCAATTTTATCAATCCAAGCCAAATTAATAATATGCTTGCGATTGGCACGGAAATATATTTTGGGGTCGAGACGCTCTTCGAGGCTATTTAACGATTTCAGAATCATCGGTTTTTGGTCATCGAAGTGTAGGCGTACATAATTTCCCATTGATTCAAATAAACGCACTTTACCCAATTTTACGAACCAGCATTTTTCACCATCTTTCACAAAAACTTGGTCGGCTTCGCCCAAAAGCTTGATGCCTTCTTTACGCTCAACCTCATGAATTTGCTCTTCTTCCACACGTTGAATGGCTTCGGCTAAGCGTTGCATATCAACAGGTTTCATCAAATAATCAAGGGCGTTAAATTCAAAAGCCTTGAGTGCATACTCGTCATAAGCAGTGGTAAAGATAACTTCTGGCACTTTTCCTTCGATGGCCTCAAGTAGCTGAAACCCATTTTTGCCTGGCATCTGGATATCCAAGAATAATAAATCTGGCGATAATTCATCAATCAGATTAAGGGCTTCATCAGCATTGGCTGCTTCTCCAATTACTTCTATTTTTGGAAAATTCTCTAACAAACGACGCAATTCATTACGGGCTAAGCGTTCGTCATCAATGATAAGTGCTTTCATTTGGTTTATTGGTATATCAGTTATTGGAAATTGGTTATAAGTGTATTGGTTATTGGTATATCAGTTATTGGGAAATTGTTTATATGTTTTTACTAAGTGGAGAATTTCCAGTTACCAATTCACCAATAACCATTGTCAGCTCGCTGCTCTTACACTGGAAGAATCAAGCGAAACATTATTATTTTTTTGGTCAATATTTTCGGTAGGAATGACTATTTCGGCACAGACAGTTAGGTTATCTTCTTGATAAATCTTGAAAGACGCTTCTGTTCCATAAAGAATATCAAGGCGTTGAGCTGTATTTTTGAGTCCAAAACCACCCGATTCTGAATCGGAGTTTGTGCTGTGTAGCTGCCCTGTATTACGAATTTTTATATGAAGTTTGTCGTCAATAATGCTCGTATTGATTTCGATGAATCCCCAACTAATGGCTTTTTGTACGCCATGTTTGATGGCATTCTCTACCAAAGTTTGAAGCATCATAGGCGGTACTTGTATGCCTAAAGTATCATCGTCGATGTCCCATTTTGATTGTAAACGTTCTTCATAACGCACTTTTTCAAGAGCCAAGTAGTCTTCAATCGTGCGAAGTTCTTCTTTTAGCGAAATCGTCGTACGTCGGTCGGCAATGAGCGAACTACGCAGAATATTAGATAATTGAGTGATTCCTTGTTGGGCTTTTGTAGGGTCTTCATAAACCAATGCTCGTATGCTATTTAAGGCATTGAACATAAAATGCGGGTTCATTTGAGCCTTCAGTACTTTGGCTTCCGACTCTTTGATTGAAGTACGAAGTTTTAGCTGCTCGATTTCTCGCTGACCTTTTTCTTCTGAATAATGATAAAAAATATAAACCAGTACCCAAACCATAGTTGGTTTTGAGAGATTTATAAAATACTCGATGGCAAGAATTGGGTTTTCGCTAAGAAGCTGCCCCGTATATTTGGCATCAAGTGGTAGATTAAGAGCCACCATGAAGTCGGTCATTATAAAAACACCTAATACAACTCTTATAGCCAATCGAGTCATTGGTAGTGTTATCCAGTTGTATCGCTTGACGATGTATCTGAAAGAGTGAGTCAAAAAAATAGCCAAGATTATATTGGCAAATGCTTGAAAAAGCATCTGGTTTTCGAAGCCATATTGCAGCGAATACACAAATATTTCGTTGCCAAAATAAAGTGACCAGCCCACAATCTGAAATAACCAATATAATTTGTTTTTACTCATGATGTTTCGAAATGTTTTTCTGACTTTTTTCTCAATTAAGGCATTATCTGCTCAAAACTTATGCCATCGCTCCCGACATCGAGGCCATGTAATAATTTGCGGCATATACCCCGAGTAAAATTAATAAAATGTTTTGTGGATTATCGGTAAATATAATATTGTAATTATAGTTTAATTTTTTCCAATTCAATTGCGAGTTAAGTTGAAAGAGTTGTTCTTCGTTATTATTTTCAAACGTAAATTTATTTCCCAAAAGACCTTTTGCTTTCAAAATAAACTCTTGCCCATCATGAAAATTAAAAATAATTTGTCCACGCCAGTTCATTTTTAATGTTGCTATTACTGCTCCATTTTTTGTTACATTAATGCTTGTATTAAAAATATCAATGTGTTCAATTTCATAGAAATCTGAATTAGGCAATATGATTTTTGCACTTGATGACAGTAAACTTTTGTAGATTAATTCTCCTAAAGGTTGTCCGTTTTCAGCCAATTGAAAAGTCTTGCTATCTACTGATTTTGCTTCCATTTTACTTTGTTTTAGAAGGTTTACTATTCAATACGGTGAAACTATCTAAAATTTTCACAAACGTCTTGAACTTCATTACAAAATAAAAATACAGAAAACCCGACGGAAAAGACGGGTTTTCTACATCAAAGGGGAATTGATTCGATAAACGGACATATTATTTTACCAAAAGCTCGGATAAATGTGCGGTATCGTTGGCTATATCAAGACTAAACTTTTTAGTTTGGTAATTGTAGCTTAGGCGATAAAGACATAAATTACTATGGCTGAAAGAATCCATTTCGGAAAGTGGAAGGTCGAGTAGATGCGTTAGCAAAATTCTGATAGCACGGCCGTGCATAGCTACTAAAATCATTTTCTCATCGGAGCGTTCGATGATTTTCTCAAATGCAATCTTTTGTCGAGCGGCTACCTGTTCGGGGGTTTCACCTCCAGGGGCTGCGGGTATATCGGTTTTTCCATTGCCCCAGTTAGCAATAATTTCGAGGTAGTTTTCGTCTTCGAGGTAGTTGGGAACTTTACCTTCTTTTTCGCCCCAACTGATTTCGTTGAGCCCCTCGAATTGCTCGTACGGAATACCCAGATTGATGAATTCTTGAACCGATTGTACTGTGCGGCGTAACTTCGATGTATAAATTTTATCGAACTCAATGTGTTGGTAGGCATCAAAAAAGGCTCTTGCCTGCGAAAAACCTATTTCATTAAGGTCTGAGTCGATGCCGCTTCCCTGTACTACACCTCTGCGATTGAACTCAGTTTCTCCGTGACGAATCAAGTAAATTGTTTTGGTAAGCAAAATATCAGTATTTAAAATTGAAACTATCTAAAACAAACCTTAGTTTTGACCTTAAAACTAATAAAGCCGCAAAATTACGAAATATTAAACTATAACGGTAGGCGACTCTATAAATTTTGATTTTTTTAAAATTACTAATCATTAAAAATAGAAATATGTTTAAGAAGCACTTTGATATTACGAAGCCATTTGGACAAAGCTCAATGGGAGAGCATTTAGGAATTGAGTTTTTAGAAGTTGGCGAGGATTTTCTCACGGCTCGAATGCCCGTTGACCATCGTACGACCCAACCTTTTGGGATTTTGCACGGTGGAGCATCGGTTGCCTTGGCCGAAACCGTTGGTAGTGTGGCATCGTTACTTACTTTAGATAGTATTCAGACTCATCGTGCTGTAGGCTTAGAAATCAATGCCAATCATATTCGCCCTGTAAGTAGTGGATTCGTATATGCAAAGGCGGTACCTCTACACTTAGGTCGTACAACTCACGTTTGGGACATAAAAATAACCTCAGAAGAACAAAAATTGGTATGTGTGGTGCGTTTTACGGTTGCAATAGTAGAAGTTAAGTGATGCTTATGGCTTGATTTTTGCTTAAAAATTGAGTAATTTAATGTTGAGTGAACTATAAAAAAATTTTGTATGAAGAAACTACTATTATTCTTATTGAGTGTTGTATCAAGTGCTGTTTTTGCTCAGGAGAGAGTTGATACAGCAAGGATGAAAACCGATTCGGTGAAAGTGGATACCTTAATTAATTCAAAAGAAGGTGCTAAAAAAAATAAAAAAATAGAAGAGGATACGCTGAGCTACACGCAGGAATTTAAGCGAGATGGCGTGAAATTTCAGTTCGGACTTCGTGGTGGTGTAAGTTTTGGCCGATATAATCTTACTGAGATAAAAGATGTGGTGCGTGTAACTTCTTCGGGGCTACCCCAAT
>JACCDQ010089350.1_pt1 | contig 22357 bp, 18 predicted proteins | sample 7446031 | NCBI WGS metagenome assembly JACCDQ01 (sample SAMN15323442, study PRJNA562643) | freshwater metagenome | isolation source: river surface water | place: USA:Blue River Watershed | collected 2017-08-17
GATGCCGCGGTTGTCGCTCGGCGCGGTGATGTCGAGGAAGACGAGTTCGTCCGCGCCCTGGGCGTCGTAGGCCTTGGCGGCTTCGACCGGGTCGCCGGCGTCGCGCAGTTGCTGGAATTTCACCCCCTTGACGACGCGGCCGGCGTTGACGTCGAGGCACGGGATGATGCGGCGGCTGAGCATGGGGGGAAGTTACAGGCGGGCGGTGAAGGGGAGGCAAGCGGGCGCAGACTTTCGGGCCGAGGCATGAAAAAGGAGCAGGCGGGATGTCCTGCTCCTGTTTTCCTGCCGTCGACGCGGGGCGCGCGGCTCAGGAGTCCATGTGCGCGACGTCGGGCTCGAAGTTCACCGCGAGGCGGTAGACGTGGCCCGGGCGCATGATGAGCGGATGGTCGCGCACCAGCGTCTGCAGGTAGTGGATCTTGCCGTAGTTGGTGCGGTAGGTCGGATCCGCGCTCACGACCTCGGTTTCCTGCCAAGCCGCCTGGAAATCATCCTTGGCCACGCTGCAACGGTGACCTTGCTGCCCGAGCGACAGGGCGCCCGTGACGTGGTATTTCGAGTGCGGCGCGGCGATCGCGAGCGTGTAGCGGAACTTGTCGAGCGTGACCTGCTGCTTGACGGTATAGGCGAATTCGCAGCCGATCTTGTTGCCCGCAAAAGTCCACTGGACCTTCACGCTGCCGAGGCCCTTCACGAACTCCTCCTTGGTGTTGATGAGTTCGGGCTGCTCGTAGCGGAAATAGAAGCTGTTGCGCAGGCCGAGGCCCGTGACGCAGTTCTTGCCGTAGAAGGCGGGCAGGGTGACGTGCTCGCCGAAGGTGAGCTCGGGGAGCATCACCGGCAGGTAGACGTTGTTGGGCCAGTCGAAAATCCCGGGGCAATGCGGGAAGGCGAGGGAGTCGGCGGTGAGCGTCGAGCCGGAGCTGATCAGCGGAATCTGCAGGTGCAGGCCGGACTCGGCGTCGCGGTAAAGGAAGAGGCCCTGCTCCTTGCGGTTGCTCTTGTCGAAGATGACGAACCGGCCGCTGGTGCGCGTGGGCTCGGACTTCGGCGCGCCGGCCGGCATCTGCACGGTCTTGGCGAGGCGCGACCACTGGCAGAGGTAGCGCGCGGCGTCGAAGTTCGCCATGCGCGTGGTGTGGTGCGAATAGGCGGTGCGCTCGTCGTCGCGGAGATCGAGAAAGCCGTGCTCCTGGTCGAGGTAAGTCTCGTAGAAGAACATGAACAACCGGCGGAGAATGTCGTAATATTTGACCTTCTGGTCGTCGGCGATCCAGCCGTCGCGCAGGCCCTGCAAGATGAGGCTGATGCAGTGCATCTGGCCGTAGGCGCCGGCGGCGCGGCCGAAGGCCCAGCCCAGTCCGTCGTGGCGGACGAGGTCGGGCATCATCTTGATGTATTTCTCGGCGTAGGTGCGGAGGGTGGGGAGCTTGCGGTCGCGGACGCCGCTGTTGGCGTGCAGCTGCAGCGCCGAACGCACGAACACGAACGACATCACGCCGTAGAGATTGAAATTGCCGCCGAGGCCGGTGGTCGAGTCGTCGAAGAACCCGGCCGAGCTGGTCTGGTTGATGCGGTCGCACATCCGCTCGATGAGGCGGGAGGTCTCGTCCTTCTTGGAGAGTCCGAGGGAGAAGCGGGCGACCGCCTTGGCGATGTTGAAGGCCTGCCAGTGGTTGTCGTAGTCGCTGCGGTGGAGCAGGGACTTGTCGATGCGCAGCTGGGTCTCCTCGACGAGGCGCTCCCAGACCGGGTTGCGTTCCTTGGACGGGCCGAAGGCGAGCAGGCCGAGGGCGGCGTAGGCGAGGCCGTTTTCCGCAGCGGGCTCGGTGAACATCTGCGCCGTGATGCAGCGGGCCGCGAGGTCGATCAGGTCGTGCCCCTTGAGCGTGGTTTCGCCGGTCGCGCGGTAGAATTCGCCGAGGGCGAAGGCGACGTGGCCGGGTTCGTCGGGACGGGACTGCTCACCGTTGGCGGGGAGAATGGTGCCGTCGGGCTGGATGGAGTCTAGGTTGTGGCCCAACATCGAACGGGCCATATCGAGACACTGCTCGGAAAAACTGTGCATGCGGTGGTTTGCTGAAGGCGGAAGACGTGCGGCGGTCGCTTAGGAAACAGTGAAATCTCGGGAAGATTGAAACGTGAGCAAGGGGATTTTCTCAGGTGATTTGATCCGGAACGGTCGGGGAGTGCGTGCCCGGAGCGGCGCCGGGCCGCCCGGGAGCCCGATCAACGTGCGATCAACTTGAGGAATTCGGCGTTGGTCTTGGTTTTCGAAAGACGGGCAATCATGGTCTCCGTGGCTTCCTCGATTTTCTGCTGCACGAGGGCGCGGCGGAAAAAGTGGATGCCTTCCAAGGTCTTCGCGTCGATGAGCAATTCCTCTTTGCGGGTGCCGGACGCGGCGATGTTGATCGCGGGCCAAAGGCGCATCTCGGCGCACTTGCGGTCGAGCACGAGCTCCATGTTGCCGGTGCCCTTGAACTCCTGGAAAATCACGTCGTCCATGCGGCTGCCGGTTTCGACGAGCACGCTGGCGATGATGGTGAGCGAACCGGCCTCCTCGGTGCGGCGGGCGGTGGCGAAGAGCTGGCGGGGCTTTTCCAGGGCGCGGACATCGAGACCGCCGGAGCCGGTGCGGCCGGAATTGCGGGCGGTATTGTGGGCGCGGCTGAGGCGCGTGATCGAGTCGACGAAGAGGACCACGTCGCGGCCGGCCTCGACGAGACGCTTGGCGCGCTCGATGCACATGTCGCCGATGCGGATGTGGTTCTCGATCTGCTCGTCGTTGGACGAGGCCCAGATCTCGGCGTCGGGGACGCTGCGCTTGAAATCGGTGACCTCCTCGGGGCGTTCGTCGATGAGGAGGATCATGACGTGGCACTCCGGGTTGTTCTGCAACACGCCGAGCGCCATGTCGCGCAGGAGCGTGGTCTTGCCGGTGCGGGGCGGCGCGACGATCAGACCGCGGGTGCCCTTGCCGATCGGGCAAAAGAGATCCACCGCGCGGGTCGTGAGGCGGCCGTCCTTCAGCTCCATCTTCAGGTGCTGGTTCGGCGAGATCGTGGTGAGCGTGGTGAACTCGAAACGCGCGCGGCGGTCCTCGAGCGGGACGCTGTCCACGGTCTCGATGAAACGCATCTTGGGATTGGGGAAGCGGCCGTCCGGCGGAAACGCAGTGCCGCCGATCATCGAGCCGGCGCGCAGCTTGAAACGGCGGATGAGTTCCTTGGGCACGAAGGGGTCGGTCGGGCGGCGTTTGCAGCCGCGGCTCACATCGATGAGCTGGCCGTTGCCGCCGCGCTGCAGATCGATGTCGAGAATACCCTGCACGCGGATCGTGGCAGGTTCGGCCGGGGCCGGAGCGGGTGCGGGGGCGGGCGCGGCGGCGGGAACAGGGGAGGGGTTGATCGCGGTCGCGGAAGGGGCGGCGACAGCGGAGGTGTCCGCAGGGGCGGACTCGATTTTCTTTTCCATACAGTGAATGAGAGCAGGGCGGTCCCCGTGCTTGACGCTTGAAACCCCGCTAAGGATAAGAGCCGCGCTTTTGCGTTCCTAAACCCAACAATCCGACACACACGTGCCAGACCAGACGATTACCTCAGTATCCCGGGAACACCGGAAATTCAGGCCTTCGGCCGAGTTCAAAGCCCAAGCAAACCTTGGGAGTGAGAGCGCCTACAAAAAGCTCTACGCCGAGTCTGTCAACTCCCCAGAAAAATTCTGGGAGCGTCAGGCCAAAGAGCATCTCGTTTGGCGCAAACCCTTCAAGAAGGTCATGAAATGGGAGCCGCCGCACGTGCAGTGGTTCGTCGGCGGGAAGCTCAACGTCGCCGAGAATTGCATCGACCGCCACCTCGGCACCCATCGCGAAAACAAGGCCGCGATCATCTTCGAGGGTGAGCCGGGGGATGTCCGCACGATCACCTACAAGCAGCTGCATTTCCACGTCTGCCGCTGGGCGAATTATTTTCACAACATCGGGGTGGGCGAGGGCGATCGCGTCGCGATCTACATGCCGATGATTCCGGAGGCGATGATCGCGATGCTGGCCTGCGCGCGCGTCGGCGCGATCCATACCGTGGTCTTCGGCGGGTTCAGTCCCGAGGCGCTCAAGGACCGCATCAACGACTGCAAGGCCAAGCTCGTCATCACCGCCGACGGCGGCTGGCGCCGCGGCAAGGTCATCGAACTCAAGGCCAACGTCGACAAGGCGGTCGAGGGCACGCCGACCGTGCAGACCGTCCTTGTCGTGAAGCGCTGCGGCAATCCCGTCACCATGAAGGACGGCCGCGACGTGTGGTGGAAGGAAGCCTGGGAAGGCGCGCCGAACCAACATATCGCCAAGGCCTTCGACTCCGAGCATCCGCTCTTCATCCTTTATACCTCGGGTTCGACCGGAAAACCGAAAGGCGTGCTGCACACCAGCGCCGGCTACCTGCTCGGCGCGAAACTCAGCTCGCACTACGTTTTCGACCTGAAGGAAAACGACCGCTACTTCTGCTCCGCCGACATCGGCTGGATCACCGGCCACAGCTACGTCGTCTACGGCCTGCTGTCCAACGGCGCCACGGTCTTCATCTACGAAGGTGCCCCCAACCAGCCCGAGCCGGACCGCTTCTGGCAGATGATCGATCGCCACGGACTCACGATCCTCTACACGGCGCCGACCGCGATCCGCGCGTTCATGCGCTGGGGCGACAACTACGTCCTTCGCCACCGGCTCGACTCGCTGCGCCTGCTCGGCTCGGTCGGCGAGCCGATCAATCCGGAAGCGTGGATGTGGTATCACACAATGATCGGCAAAAAGAAGTGCCCGATCGTGGACACCTGGTGGCAGACCGAGACGGGCGCCATCATGATCGCGCCGCTGCCCGGCGTGACCCCGACCAAGCCGGGCTCCGGCACGCGGCCGTTCTTCGGCGTGGTGCCGAAGGTCGTCGACGACAAGTGCCACGAGGTCCCGCGCAACAGCGGCGGCAAACTCGTCATCACCCAGCCCTGGCCCTCCATGCTGCGCACGCTCTGGGGCGACGACGATCGTTACGTTCGCCAATACTTCAGCGAGTTTCCGGGCCGGCCGGATGTCTACTTCACCGGCGACGGCGCCCGGCAGGACAAGGACGGTTACTTCTGGATCGTCGGCCGCATCGACGACGTGCTCAACGTCTCCGGTCACCGCATCGGCACCGCCGAGGTGGAAAGCGCGCTCGTCTCGCACCCCGCGGTGGCCGAGGCGGCCGCGGTCGGGCGCCCGGACGAACTCAAGGGACAGGCCCTCGTGGTCTTCGTCACCGTCAAGTCCGGCGTCACCGCCGACGAAGCCCTGAAAGAGACGCTGCGCAATCATGTGGGCAAGGAGATCGGCTCCCTCGCCAAGCCGGACTCGATCCGGTTCGCCGCCGGTCTGCCGAAGACCCGCAGCGGGAAGATCATGCGGCGGATCCTCAAGGAAATCGCCGCCGGCGGCGAGGTGAAGGGCGACACGACCACGCTCGAGGACTTCAGCGTCGTCGCGGCGCTGCAGTCCGAGGAGTGAGGGAAATTCGCACCGCGGGGCCGTTGCCGCGTGCCCCGGGTTGCCTTCGGCAATCCGGGCCGCGTCCGGCTCCCTCCGGGGAAAAGGAGCGGGTCTTGCGGCCCGCTCCTTTACGCTTTCCCTGAAGGGCCTCTGTAACGTTCCCTCCGTCGCCGCGTCCTTTTCCGCTATGCCGTTCGCCCCCCGCCGTCATCGCCGCTCGTCCGCGTTCACGCTGATCGAGTTGCTCAGCGCGGTGGCGGTGCTCGCGATTTTGAGTGCGATCGCCATCGGTGCGGTGCGGGGCGCCAAGAACCGGGCGCTGCTCGCCAAGGCCCGCTCCGAGTTGGCCACGCTCGCGACCGCGCTCGAGGAGTTCAAACGCATCTACGGCGATTACCCGCAGACCGGGGAGTTCGGGCAGGCGACCGCGACGCCTACCGGCGTGTCGGCGCAGGTCCCAAACGGCACCGGCCCCGGTGCGTCCACCGCGCAGGCCAAGCTCTTCAATGCCCTCACCGGCGTCTTCGGCGCCCGGTCCTTCGGCAACGCCGACCGGCTCAACGGCCCCAACCTGATCGAGGTCGGCAAGTTCACCGTGAACGGCACCCTCACCAACACGTTTCTCGTGCCGGTCAGCAACACGCCCAACCCGCCCTCGAAACCCGAGCAGAATGCCTGCCTGCTGGATCCGTGGGGGCGCCGGTATGTTTACTATTACAAGAACGCCCGCACCCCGAACAACTGGCAGGCAACCGGCTTCGTGTTGTATTCGGCCGGCCCGACCGTCGCGACCAACGGCAACCAGACGCCGTCCGTCAATCCCACCACCGGCTTGCTTCTCGCCGCGCAGACCGCGGAGATGGCAGACAACGTTTACGCGAATCCCTGACCTATGCACACGCCCCCGTCGCTCTGTCCGCGTCCGGTTCCGGTCCGCTCCGCCCGTCCGGGGATCGCGCCGCGCCGCGGCGCCCGCGCGTTCACGCTGATCGAGATGCTCACGGTCGTCGCGATCATCGGCATCCTGGCGGCGATCTTGATCCCCACCACGGCCTCGGCGCGCATCGCGGCGAAGAAGGCCAAGACCCGCGCCCAGTTCGCCCAGTGGGGCGCCGCGATCGAAGCGTTCCGCCAGGAATACGGCGCGTATCCGCAATTCGAGACCGCCGGCGCGGGCCTCAACAAGGTCAACGGCAACACCACCGGCAGCACCAACCTCACCGCGGTCCACCGCTTCTACGAGACGCTCGTCGGCACGCGGCGCGACGGCACCGCGCTGCCCAACACCACCACCGGCACGCCGCTCCCGCCCCAGGCGCAGAATACCCGCCGCATCCAGTTCATTTCGTTCACCGACTCCGACATGGTGCCGACCGGCACGACCGACACCACGCTCACCGCCAAACGCGGCCTGATCCGGGATGCGTTCGACAACACCGACATCGCCGTGCTGGTCGACCGCAACCTCGACGGCGCGATCAAGGTCGGCGGCACCGGCGGGGACAGCATCGCGACGCTGCCGGCGGTGCAGGCGCCCGACAGCACGCTCCGCATCACGCCGACCAGCACGGGCCAGACGCCCGACTTTCCGACCGCCGCCCAGGGCGGAGTCCGCCGCGGCGTGGTGTTCTACAGCGCGCCGCCGAAGGCCACGACGGGGAGCGATCTGATCTACAGCTGGAAATGAGCGCAGCCCGGCCGGCCGACACGCGACGTCCCGCGAACCTTCGCGCTGCGGTGGCCCGGCGCCTCCGTCGCGGGGCGCGGGCGGCCGGGGCCGCGTTTTCGCTGGTCGAACTGATGGTGGTGATGGGAGTGATCGTCATTTTGGTCGGCGGAATCGCCCTCGCATTGTCCGGGCGCGGTTCGGACGGCGCGGCGCTTGCGCAGGCCCAGTCCATCGTCGCGAGCCTGGTCGGGGCCACCCGCGCGCAGGCGGCCCTGCACCAGACCAACGCCAAACTCATCGTCTACGCCCGCCAGCCGGCCACGGGCGTGGCCGACAACACCCGCTACCTGCGCGTCCTGCAGGTGCTGCGACAGGAGACGCTGGCCAACGGCACGACGACGGTCTGGGTCGCCGCCGGCGATCCCGTGACGCTTCCGGTGCCGGTCTGCGTGGTTCCGCCCTCGGTGCCCGCCACGCATCTGAACACCGGCGTCGCGTGGAACAACAATGCGGCCACCGGCCCTGTCTCCACCCTGCGCCAGGAGAACATCAGCTATCGCGGCCAGAGCGGCGCGACGACCCTGCAGTATTTCGGCGCGGTCGGCGCCGCCGGCGTGGTCTATTCGCTCGATTTCGCGGCCGACGGCACCGTGACTTCCAACACCTCGGGCAACCCGACCAAGATCGCGCTTGCGACGGCGACCTTGAGCCAGACCACCTTTCCCCGCTTCAACAACGCCAGCACCGCCCGCGGACTCTTCGTGCGCAAGACGGGCGCGATCTCGCTGGTCGACGAGGCGACGGGCTTCTGAGCGATGGCCGGCCGCCGACACTCTCCCGTTGCCGAGGTTGGCGCCGTCCGGCGCGCCGCCGCGTTCTCGCTCCTCGAGGTGGTGGTCGCGGTCGGGGTTTTCGCCCTCGGGATGGTCGCGGTGGTCGGTCTCTACGCGCCGGTCGCGAAATCCGTCACCGGCGTGGCCGATGCGGAAGCGGCCGGACGCGTGGCCGATGCGGTGCGGGCGCGGCTCGGGAGCCTGCCCTTCGAGACCGCGCTGGCGCTCGTCCAAACCAAGGCGAATTTGCGCCGCAAGGACGGCGACGGCGCCTACAATCCCAACGACGGCACGAAGAACCCCGAGGTGCTCTTCGGCAAACTGTCGGGCGACGTCGGCATCTATGACGCGGCCCGCGAGCCGAAAGCATGGTATGACGCCCGCGGCGCCCGGGTGCTCGACGCCGACAAGTTCTTCGAGATCGATCTGGTGCGCAACGAGACCCTCTCGCCCGTCGCCGACGATGCCACCGCGGCGTTTGTCGCCTACACGATCCGCGTGCGTTGGCCGGCGTTTCTGCCCTCGACCAGTCCCGCCGGTTTCGTCCAGGTCGGCGCCAACCCTTCCGGGGGCGGTGCGGTGCCCTACGACCACAGCCGCAAGACCGCGCTGTTCTTCACCGGCACGATCCAGCGCTGATTCTCCGCCGTGACTTCCCGTCGAATTTGCCCCGCTCTCCGTCGCCGCCCGACCCGTCGCGCCGGGTTCACGCTCGTCGAGTTGCTGGTCGCCGCCGGGATCACCGCCTTTCTGGCCGCGTCGATCGCCGCGATCGTCGCCAACATTTCCACCACCGCCGCGCGGGCCGGCAATCGCCTCGGCACCGATGCCCAGGCCCGCATCGTTCTCGACCAGATCCAACTCGATCTGCAGAGCGCGTTGTTTCGCGAAGACGGCAATGTCTGGCTGGCCGCGGACGTGCTGACCACGACGGGCAACTCCGGTCTTTGGCAGGTGGCGCCCCGCAATCCGAAGCCCACCGGCGGTCTCTCGCAGCAGCTCACCGCGGCCAATCTCGCGCAGGCCCGTTTCAACACCGCCGGCGTCTGGCTCCGCTTCTTCACGAACAGCAAGCCCGTCACCAATGCCGCTGGCAACCTCGTCACGCCGTCCGCCCCGGTCGCGGTCGGTTACCAGATCGTCCGCCGGTTCACGGCCACGAATCCGGCGAACCTCGGCACCGCCTACCTGCTGCACCGCTCGGAGGCGCGCCCGGCCACCGCGAACGGCCGGATCGGCACCTTCGAAGCCGGATTCTCCATCACCACGGCGAACTACACGACCAGCACCTCGGGGACCAACAACGGCTCCGTGACCGGCGATCCCCGCAGCATCCAGGTCCCCGGCAATGCCCGCAACCTGGACTCCGTCATCGCCGACAACGTCGTAGATTTCGGCATCCGGGCCTATGTCCGCGATCCCGCTGTTCCGGGCGGCCTGCGCCTGATCTTTCCGGCCAACGCCGCCGGTTCGCTCTCGAACAATCCGCAGGCGCTCAGCGCCCGGCTGCGGTCCGACACGCCGACGACCGACCCCGCTTACAATTTCCGTTTTCTGATGCCCGATGTGATCGACGTCATGGTGCGCATCCTCACCGACCGCGGTGCGGCCGACATCGCCAACATCGAGAAGATCGTGACGCCCGCGCTGCCCGTGCCGCAGAAATACAACAACAATGCCGCCGCCTGGTGGTGGGGCATCGCCGAGGAACACTCGCGCGTCTACACGCGCCGCATCGTGCTCAACGCGAAACCGCTCTGACCCCCGCCGTGGCCTTCCGTCTTTCCCGTTTCCCGTCCGCGCGGCCCGTCTCCCGCGCCACTCCGCCGGCCGCAGCCGCGACCGCCGCGCGCCGGGGGCGGCGCGGCTTCGCCCTGCTCATCGTCGTCACGCTGCTGGCCTTCATCGTGCTGCTCTTGCTCGGCCTCGCGACGTTCACCCGCGTCGAGACCGCCATCGCCGGCAACACGCAGCGCCAGGCCCAGGCCCGCGAGAATGCGCTCCTCGCCCTCAACGTCGCGGTCGGCCAACTCCAGCGTTACGCCGGCGCGGATACCCGCGTCACGACCACCGCGCACAACTTCGATGCGGTCAACGGCACCTTCCCCTACACCGGCGTCTGGGGCACCGATGCGACGGCCGCGGCGGCCCCGCTCACCCCGCTGACCTGGCTCGTCAGCGGCAACGAATTCACGGTGCCCGATACCAGCGAGGGTGCGGCGGAGGGCGCCACGATCGCCGCCCCGCTTGCCGTCACGCCGGTCGCGCTCGGCAACCGCACCGTCGACCTCGTCGGCCGTTTCACCACCGGCGGCACCAGCAACACCCGCAACGCGTCCTTCGTGACCGTGCCCCTTGTCGATCTGACCTCGACGGGCATCCCGGGCCGCCCGTCCACCGCCGAAACCGTCATCGGTCGCTACGGCTGGTGGGTCGGCGACCAGGGCGTCAAGGCCCCCGTCGCCGTGGCCGACACCAGCGCGACGGTCACGGGCGCGCCCTTCGACTCCGCCGACCAGCGCAGCCGGATCGCGCAGCAACTTTCCCTCGGGGCCGGCGCGGCCGACGCCTCCGGGGCGCCGGTGTTCGAACCGCGCGACGCCAACAACGCCAACCTCGTCGCCAACCAGCGGGTGGCGCAGGCCTCGCAGTTCGCGTTTCTCCGCAACGCCTCCAACGGGCAGCTCGGCTTGGCCCGGGCCCAGCAGAATTTCCACGTCTGGTCGCCCAACAACACCGCGGTGCTCGCCAACACCAAGAGCGGCGGCCTGCGCCAGGATCTCTCGCTCGCGCCCGGCCTGCTCGGCGGCGCGTTCGCCGCCTGGGCTAATTACGCGTCCTACACCGAGAAGTTCGTCCCCGACGCCCCCGTGGTCGACGAGACCGGGTCCGTGGTGACGCCGATCGTCGTCGGCACGCCGCCCCCGGCGATCAGTCCCGCCTACGGTTCCGATCCGCTGCGCCGCCGGGTGACGATGACGCCGCATCAGCTCGACGGCAACGGCTCCCACCAGATCGCCCCGATCCTTTCGTATTTCCTGCTGACCTTCAACGTGCGCTCCCAGAGCTCGAGCGGCGCCTCCAGTCCGCTCGAGGTCCGCGCCCGGTGGATGCTTTCGCTGTGGAATCCCTACACCGCCGCGCTTGTGCCGGAAAACCTGCGCGTCGAGGTCACCGGCCTGCCCGACTCCGTGCTGGTCGTCTCGGAAGAGGCCGGACGCGAGGGGCCGCTGGCGCCGCCGTTTTCCCTGCGCACCGCGTTTGGTTCCCCGCTGCGCATGGCGTTGCCGTGGGATGCGACGACCTTGCCGGAAGGTGCACCGGCGGAAGATCGCCAGTCCTGGTTGCCCGGCCGGGTCTACACCTGGCGATCCGAGCAGAATACCGACAAGAACGACGATCCGCCCGAGGTAGGCTTCGCGTCCGCGTTTTACAGCCGCACCCTTTCCGATGGCGGGCAGGGCGTGCAGCGCGCGGTCAACAGCGTCGCCGGGGTGCCGGCCGATGTCTGCCATCTCGAAGTCAGCGGCGCCACCCAACTCTCCGTCCGGGTCTATGCCGTCCGCGATTCCGGCGACGTGCTGATCGGTCGCTTCACCTCGCCCGAATTCGTGGAGGCATTCACGACGAGTTCGCAGCCGCTCTCCGCCTCCGGCTACCAGTTCAGCTATGTTTTCCGCCTCGCCGAAAGCCTCGATACGCCGGCGACCCCCGGCGCGTGGCTCACGACGGAGGGGCGCGATTTCCGCCGCCGCTCGCCGCCTTCGGAGATCTTTACCGTCGAGGCCGAGGGCAACAATCCCGCGGCTTACGAAAACTACAGCAGCATCAGCCGCCCCTCGCGCCTGCTCGACCGCGCCAACGATTCCTACGGCTACAACGAAGACGTGCCGGTCTTCGAGCTGCCCCGCGGCCCGCTGCTGTCGCTCGGCGCGCTCCAGCATTTCCGTTTGACCGGCCAGCGCCCGTTCATGATCGGCAATCCCTGGGGCGCCACTTACACGCTCAACGAGATTCGGCTGCCCGAGCTCTTCGACCGCTTCTACTTCTCCGGCCTGGTCGACGGCATGGTGCCGGCGACGACGACGGCGGGGGACCTCATTCTGCCGAATCCGCTCCTGAAGCCCTTGCGCGCCTGGGATGCCGGGAACCGGGCCTATCGGCGGGTCTCCATCGACGATGTGCGCCTGCTCATGGCGCCGCCGTCGACGACCGATGCCGATGGCAACGTCATTCCCGGTCCCGCACCCTCGTCGACCTCGTCGAAGTATTTCGTCCAGACCGGCGCGTTCAACCTCAACTCCCCCCACGCCCTTGCCTGGGCGGCGGTGTTGCGCGGCGTGCGCTTTCCGGCGCCCAAGGCCTTCACCTATCTCAATCCGTCCGACGCCAACGGCACGGCGTCCGACACCGACGTGGCGACGGTGCAATCGGGCGACGCGCAGTTTTTCCGTTTTTCGCAGACCGCCCAGGAAACCTACAAGGCCGAGGCCGGCCTGGCGGCGCCAGGCGAGGCACCCGATCCCGCGCCCAACACCCATCTCTTCCGGCAGGGCATGCGCACCCTGTCCGCCGCGCAGGTCACCGCCCTCGCCAACAAGATCGTCGAATTGCTCGCCGTGAAGCATCGTTCCCCCGATTCCGGCGGGCCCTTCCGTTCGATGGACGAGTTTCTCACGCCGAGCGCGCTGTTTGCCGGCCTCGATGCCGACGGGAATCCGCTGGCCCCGCGCACCCTGCTGGAAGCGGCCATCGCGGACACGGGGATCAACGCCGACATCCCCGAATTCAGCTCCCAATTCCTGACCCAGGCGGACGTGATGACGGCGCTGGCGCCGACGCTTTTCCCGCGCTCCGACACCTTCGTGATCCGCACCTACGGCGAAGCGGTGAATCCGGCGACCAACGCGACGGAAGGCCGGGCGTGGTGCGAGGCGGTCGTGCAGCGTCTGCCCGAGTATTTCGAGGCGAAGGACGACGACGCGGATGCGACCGGCGACTTTGCCGACACCGCTCCGGAGGCCCTTACCAGCGAACTGAACAAGGTGCACGGCCGGCGTTTCAAGGTGCTTTCCTTCCGATGGCTCACGCGCTCCGACATTTGACGGCCGGAGGCCGCGATAGCCTCACGGTGTCCCGGCGGCGTGCGCTGGTGATGCTGGCGGGCGGCGGCTGTTGGGTCGTTGGTCTGGCGCGTTCCGCACCGGCACCCGCCTCGCAGGCCCTGCGGTTTTCGGTGTTTGCCGCGTCCCCGCCGTCGGGCGCCCTGTTTGTTCCCCGCCCGGGCGGCGAGGCACAAAAGCTGGCCTTCCAGCCGTCCGCCCGCTCGCGCCGCTACGAGTATCGCGGGCCGATGCCGCTGCGCTTTGCCGACGCGACGGGGAAATCGCTGGCCGAGGCGGCCGTGCCGGCCGGCCTGCACGACGTCCTGCTCCTGTTCACGCCGGCGCCGGCCGGGGAAGCGGGGTTGCCCTTCCGGATCGCCGTGTTGGACGACAGCCCGTCGCGCCAGGGCGCCGGAACGCTCGCCGTGATCAATCTGAGCGGCTTGGCCCTCGCCGGGACGGTCAACACGACCAAGGTCACGCTGGCCGCGGGGCTGAATCCTGCGGTGGCGGTGGGGCGCACGGCCAAGGTTGAATTCCAGACGACCTTCAAGGGCCGGGTTTACCGGTCGTATGCGGCGACGCTCGCGATGAAAGCAGGCGAGCGGGCCCTGCTGATCCTGTTTCCGCCCTTCAATCCCGGTTCGCTCGAAGCCATGCCTCGGGTGCTGCTGGATCAGCCGTCGGCACCCAAAGCCGCAAAATAAAAAGGCGCGCGATCGGGATCGCGCGCCGGAAAGTGGTGCCAGAGGCCGGGATTGAACCGGCGACCAAAGGCTTATGAGTCCTCTGCTCTACCACTGAGCTACTCTGGCGTGGCAGGGGGCGGAAAGTGCAGGTTCCGTCCTGAAAATCCAACCAAAATTTCCGGTCGGCCGGAGGCAGTTCAAAACTCCGCCAACAAGGCCCGGAGTTCGCGTTCGGGATCCTCGTGCTGCTGGTCGATCGCGAGTTGCAGGGCTTGCTCGAGCAGGGGCCGGGCGTCGGCCCGGCGGCCGAGCTGCAGCAACACCTTCCCCAAAAGAATCCGGGCCATCATCCAATCGGCCTTTTTGGCGACGCAGAATTCGTAATGGGGCACGGCGTCGGCCGGCCGACCCTCGGCGGCAAGCGCCTGCGCGAGGCTGAAGCGGAACATCTCGTTGTCGGGCTGGCGTTCGACCAGGGCCCCGAAGTGCTCGGACCGCGAGGGCATGGCTCAGACCGAGTCGACGAACACGACGACGCCGGTCGCGTTGTCGGGGCCGCCGCGCTTCACCGCCAGATCGACAATCTCCTCGATCGAGGCCTTCGGATTCGGCGCGCCGGCCAGCAAGGCGCCGAGTTCCTGGTCCGGAATCATGCGGGTCACGCCGTCGGTGCAAAAGAGGTAGCGGTCGCCCGCCATCACCTGGCGGGTGATGACATCGACCTCGGGCGGCGTGGGTTGCCCGATGCACCGGGTGAGGGCGTTGCGGTTCGCTTCGTGGTAGTAGACGACCTCGCCCCGCGCCCGGCGCATGCGGGCCTCGTTTTCCACCGAGTGATCCTCGGTAAGGCGGGAAAATTCGCGGCCGCGGGCGCCGTAGGCCCGGGAATCGCCGACGTGGCCGAGTCTCAATTTGTCCCCGGCGAAAACCCCGAAGGTCAGCGTCGAACCGATGCCCATGGCCGGGCTGAGCTTGGCGCCGAGGTGGCCCACCATCTCGTTCGCGTGCTGCACGATGGACACCAGGTTCGGCTCGCGATCCTGGGCCTGGGCGTAGAGCGCCCCGGCAATCTCGTCGACGGTCAGCTGCGCCGCTTCGGCCCCGCCCGGAAGACCGCCGACGCCATCCGCGACCCCGAATATTAACGCTTTTTCGTCAAAGAGATAGCGATCCTCGTTCTCGCGTCGGACCCGGCCGATGTCGGAGAGAGCTGCAGCTCGAATCGAAAGCATGGGAAACGATACGTCGGGGCGGTTTCAGGCGAAAGGACGAAATGTCGTTTCACGGTTTTCCCGGGAAATTGACGAATACTCCGGTTGCGGCAGGCATTCGAGAAAGAGGCGGCCGTAGCTTTTGGCGAGCACGCGGGAATCGAGCACGGTGACGAGACCGCGATCGGTGGCGGTGCGGATCAGACGCCCGATACCTTGGCGGAACTTCACCAGCGCGTCGGGCAACGTGAGCTCGTTGAACGGACTGCCGCCGGCATCGCGGATGTGGTCGCAGCGCGCTTCGGTGACGGGGTGGGTGGGCGGATCGAACGGGAGCCGGGTGATGATCACTTGCGCCAGAGCGTCCCCGGGGACGTCGACGCCGGTCCAGAAACTGTCGGTGCCGAAGAGGACGGCGTTGCCGGCGGCGCGCATCTCGCGGGCCAGCTCGGTGCGCGACAGGTCGGCGCCCTGCATCAGAAACGGCCGACGCTCCGCCCGGAAGCGCGGCTCGAGTTGGGCGGCGACCGCGCGCATGTCCGTGTAGCTGGTGAACAGGACGAGGGTGCCGCCGCGGACCTTGGCAACGCAGAATCCGATGTAGTCGGCCAGGACCTCGAGCGCGAGGCGGGCTTCCTGCGGAGTGGGGAGGGGCACGTCGGTGGCGACGAAGACGCGCATGTGGCGTTCGAAGTCGAAGGGCGACTTCACGGCGATCGCGCGGGCGCCCTCGGCCCCCATCCGCGCGGCAAACGGTTCGATCCGGCCGCCCATCGCCAGGGTGGCGCTCGAACACACCACGCTGGTGCCGCAACCGAAGAGGTGCTTGCGCAGGTCCGGCGCGACATCGATCGGCGCGCTGCGGAGCGTGACGATCGTCTGCTTCCGGCCGCCGCGTTCCGCCCAATAGACGTGCCCCTTGTCGCCGAGCGTCAGCCATTCGGTCACGCCGGCCTGCAGCGATTTCACGCGGGTGCGCTGTTCGAGCAGTTCGTCGCGTTCGCGACCGTCCTCGAGCTTGTCGGCGAGTTTGCCGATCAGCCGGTGCAGCGCGGACAACGGGCCGTCCAGCGTGGGTTCCGCCACCCCCGGCTCGCGGACCCGGAGGATAGGGCGCTGGACGAGGAGCTTGTTGCCGATGAAATCGAAAAAGAGCCGGGCGGCGTCGAGCGCGTCGACCACGAGTTGCTGGGCTTCCGGACCGCCGAGTTTGCGGAAGAGGCCGCGTTTGGTGCGGGGGTTGAAGAGGTATTTGAGCGCGCGCTCGACGCCGTAGCTGGAGAGGGCGAGGCCGAAATTTTCCGTCGCCACGTCGGGGACGGTGTGGGCCTCGTCGAGCACGACGAAGTCGTCCGCGAAGAGCACGCCGCGGGCGTCGGGGCCGGAGCCGTTGGCGCGGGCGCCGCCCGCGTTGATGAGGGCAAAGAGCAGGGCGTGATTCACGATGACGACCTGCGCGGCGCGGAGCCGGGCGCGGGCGCGCTGGAAGAAACACTTTTCGCAGTCGCAGTGTTTGCGGGAGCAGGAGGAGGAGTCGGCGTTGACGGCGTCCCAGACCTCGGCGCGCGGCGGCGGCTTGAGGTCGTGGCGGAGGCCGGACTCGGTGGTGTCCGCCCAGGTGGCGATCCGCTGCAATTCGTCGTAATCGGCATCGGCGAAGAGCGAGGCGCGGTCGGCGAGGGCGTGGGCGAGCCGGGTGGTGCAGAGGTAGTTGCCCTTGCCGACGAGCACGGCGGACTTGAAGCCGGCGTAGCGTTGGAGCTCGGGCACCGCCTGGAAGAGACGGCGGCACTTGGGCAGGTCGCTGGTCTCGAGTTGCTCCTGCAGGGAGATCGTGTGGGTGGAGACGATGAGTTGCCGGGACTGGTCGAGGGCGTGGATGAGCCCGGGCACGAGGTAGGCGAGGGACTTGCCGACGCCGGTGCCGGCTTCGAACAGCAGCGGCTCGTCGTCGCGCAGGGCGGCCGCCACGGAACGCGCCATCGTTTCCTGCTCGGGCCGGTGTTCCAGTTTCAATCCGGCATGCAGCCAGCCGCCCTCGGCGAAGATTTTGGCGGCGAGGGCGGGCGCGTGGGAGACGGGCGGAGGCGCGGAGCCGGAGTCGTCGCGGAGGCCGATCATGGTGGCGGTCGGCGAAGCAAGGTCCGCAAGAGATGCGGCGCAAATGAATTTGCCGGAAAACCGGAAGCCCCGGATCGTGGCGGCGTGGAACCTACGACTAACGGCGACGCGGCGTGGGTGGAGGCGCTGGTCGAATTTCTCCGGATACAGCCGGCGGTGAGCGCGGTGCGCATCGACCCGGCGGCCCAGCGGCTGGAAATCGCCACCCTCGGCGGCGCGGCGGTCGCCGGGCTGGAGGAGCGGCTGGCGGAGACCATCGCGGCGGTGGAGGCGCGGGTGCAGGCCGGCGCGGGGGCCGGAGCTCCGGCGGGCTTTTCCGTGCGGCGGGAGGGCGGAGTGGTGATGGTCGGGCGGGATCAATGCGCGACCGCGGCTTCGCTGGCGCAATGGCGCGAGGTGGAGTGGCCGGAGATCAAGGCCGAGATCGCGCCCGCGGAGCAGGAATGGCGCCTGCTCGCGGGGCTGGCCGGCCTATGCGGGTTGGCCGGGCTGGCGGGGGCGGCGGCGGCGCATTGGCTGCCGGGCACGCCTTGGGCGGCGCAGGGGCTGTTCCTCGTCGCGATCATCGCCGGCGGCTGGGATGCGGCGATCGATACCTGGGAGAATCTCAAGAAACGCGAGATCGACATCCATTTCCTGATGCTGCTCGTCGCCGGCGGGGCGATGCTCATCGGGGCGTGGGGCGAAGCCGTGCTGCTCTTGTTCCTCTTCGCGGCCTCGGGTGCGATGGAGGAGTATGCGCTGGACCGGACCCAGCGCGAGGTCAGCGCGCTGCTGAAGACGTCGCCGAAGCGCGCGACCGTCGTCGGGGCGGACGGGCGCGAGATCGAGGTCGCGGTGGAGGCGCTCGCGGTCAAGCAACGCCTGCGGGTAAAGCCGGGCGAGGCGTTCGCGGCGGACGGACTGGTCCTGAGCGGCCGGAGCGCGAGCGACGAATCCGCGCTCACCGGCGAATCCGTGCCGGTCGAGAAAGCCACCGGCGACCAGGTCTACAGCGGGACGCTGAACCTGTGGGGCACGGTCGATTTCGAGGTCGTGCGGCTGCCGGCGGAGAGCACGTTGCAGAAAATCATCCGGCTGATCCAGACGGCCCAGAAGCTGAAGGCGCCCAGCGAACGGTTCACGGACAAGTTCGGCACGGGCTACACCTATGCGGTGATCGGCGGATCGGTGCTGATGTTTTTGGTGTGGTGGCTCGGCTTCGGCTTGCCGGCGTTCGAGAACACGCCGGAGGTGCGGTCGGCTTTCTACCGCGCGATGACTTTGATGGTGGTGGCAAGTCCGTGCGCGCTGGTGCTGTCGATTCCCTCGGCGATTTTGGCGGCGATCGCATGGGGAGCGCGGCACGGGGTGCTGTTCCGCGGCGGCGCCGCGATCGAAAAACTGGCGGAGGTGCGGATCGTGGCGCTCGACAAGACCGGCACGCTGACGACCGGGGAACTCGCGGTGGAGCGGGTGGAGAGTTACCCGCTGGGCCGGGAAGCGGAGATTCTCGCGCTGGCGCATGCGCTCGAGGCCAAGTCGCAGCATCCGATCGCGCGCGCGATCGTGCGTCACGCCAAGGCCAACGGCGTGGCGGAACTGCCCGTGGACGACTTCCAATCGATCACCGGACAGGGCCTGCGCGGCAAGGTCGGCGGGACGACGCTGCTGCTCGGGCGCCGCGAGATGCTGGAAACGGGGCCGTTGGCGGAGTGGGCGAGCCGGCTGCCCCCGGCTTCGGCGGAATTCAGCGAAGTCTGGGTGATCGGGAAGGACGTGGTCGGGCGGATCCTGTTGCGCGACCAGATCCGCGCGGAGTCGCGCGGGGTGCTGGCGAAATTGAAAGCCGCGGGGCTGCGCACGGTGATGCTCACGGGCGACCGGCGGCATACCGCGGAAGCGGTGGCGAGCGAACTGGGCCTCGACGAGGTGCGCGCGGGCCTTTCGCCGGAAGGCAAGGTGGAGGCGATCCAGACCCTGCGGGCCGGCGGGCAGAAACTGGCGATGGTCGGCGACGGTGTGAACGACGCGCCCAGCCTGGCGGCGGCGGACGTGAGCGTGGCGATGGGGGCGAGGGGCAGCGACGCCGCGCTCGAGCAGGCGGAGGTGATTCTCATGCACGATCGCATCGAGAATTTTCTTTCGGCCCAGCGGCTCAGCGTGCGGGCGCGCGCGGTGATCCGGCAGAATCTGGCGATCTCCCTCGGGGTGGTTGCGGTGATGGTGCTCGCCACCGCCTTCGGTGCGGTGCCGCTGGCCGTGGGTGTGGCGGCCCACGAGGGCAGCACGCTGCTGGTCTGCCTCAATTCGCTGCGGCTCCTCTTCGGGCGCAACGGGTGAGCCGCGCCGGTCGGAGGGGCGGAGTGACGGCGGCCGGCCGCGGCGCGTCTACCGGAATTAGAGGGGGTGCGGCGGGGCATTTTTGCATCGTCTTGGGTGTGCCCGTCTCACCACGCTGCGCCTCGTGAAAACCACGAAGCGACCCCTCTTCGCGCTGGCTCTGGCGGCGCTCGGATTCGGCGGCGGCTGCACGTTTCCCAACAGCGGCACGGTGTATGACCGCAACCGCGTCGGCCGGACCATGAACATCGAGATCGGCGATGTCGTGGCGGTGAACGACGTCACGATCAGCGGCCAGCAGAGCGTGATCGGTGTATCGGGGGGCGGACTGGTGGGTTACTCCGCGGCCTCCGGCGGTTCGGGCGTGGGCGGCGCGGTGGCCGCCGCGGGCGGGGCGGTCGTCGGAGCCATTGCCGGCGGAGCGGTCGAGGAAAAGGTCACGCGCAAGACCGCGCAGGAGATCACGATCAAGCTTAAGAACGGCGACACGATCGTGATCGTGCAGCAGCCGACGGATTTCCGTTTCGCGGTGGGCGACCACGTGCAGGTGCTTTCGGGGGCCGGCGGTTCCTCGGTGCGACGCCTGTGAAGTCCGCGGCCGGGAGATTCGGTCCGCGGATCGGGCGCCGGCTACTGCCGGTGCTGGCCGCGTTTGCCGGGGCGCTGGGCGTCCTGTCCGGCTGCGCCACGGGCAACGACGATGCCTACCGCGAGTCGCTGCGCGCGACGATGGAGGTGCTCAAAGTGGAGCAGGGGGAAATCATCGCGGTGAACGACGTGATGATCAGCCCGATCCAAGCCCGGAAGATCGTCGCCCAGTCGAGCGATTCGCGGGGCGGTGCGTCCGGGATGAGCGCCACGCCGGTGGCCCCGCCGCGCCGCGGGGTCGCCATCCCGGGAGGTCGGCTGGTGGCGGGGGAGGAGATCACTGTGAAGCTCCGGGGCGGCCAATTGCTGATGATCGTGCAGGAGCAGGCGCGGCCCGCGATGGCCAAGGGGGAACGCGTCAAGGTGGTGACCCGGCAGCCCGCGGGTGGGCTGGGTTATCCGGAAACGCAGGTGGAGCGGGAGCAGTAGGCGCGACCGTCCGCTCGGTTTCCGGGAGGCGGGCGGGGCGGGTGTGCCGCGCCGCTGTCAGTCTTCGATCCAGACGAGGTCGCCGACGCGGACTTCCTCGTAGAGTTGGATAATGTCGAGGTCGCGCAGCAGCACGCAGCCGGCGCTCAAGGGTTCGCCGATGCGGTCGCCGTGGTTGGTGCCGTGGAGGTAGACGTAGCGATCGTAGGTGTCGACGTCGCCGCCCCGATTCACGCCCGGTTCGAGACCCCGGAGCCAGAGGATGCGCGAGGTGATGAGATTGTCGGCGCGGCCGTCCTCGCTGGTGAGCAGCTCCGAGAAGTGTCGGCCGGTCGGGACGCGCGCCTTGAAGACCATCCCCGGCGGCTGGCCGGCGCCGATACGCTCGGCGATCTCGTGCAGGCCGCGCGGCGTGCCGAGGGAATTTTTCACATTGGAGGGCGGTCGCTTGGAGGTGGAAACCGGGTAAGCCCGGACCAGTTCACCGCCCCGGAAAAACTGCAGCGTCGCTGTGCCGATGCGGACGGTCAGGACCCGTTCTCCGGGCTTGATGCCCAGTCGGGCGCAGGTTTTTCTGACCGACTCCATCGGAGACAAACTCGTGAACAACGCATCCATCAATGTCGGTATCGTCGGCGCCACCGGCGCCGTCGGTCAAGAGCTGCTCGCGCTCTTGCACGATCGCAATTTCCCCATGGCCTCGCTGCGGCTCTTCGCCTCGGCCCGGTCGGCGGGCAAAGTCGTCGAATACGCCGGTAAAAAATTCACGGTGGAAGAGGCGAAGCTCGGGGCGTTCGCGGGTGTCGACGTGGCGTTTTTCGCCGCGGGCGGCTCCGTCACCCGCGCCCTCGCGCCGGATGCGGTGAAGTCGGGCTGCCTCGTGATCGACAAGAGCTCGCACTACCGGATGGACCCGGATGTGCCGCTCGTCATCCCGGAGATCAATCCCGAGGGCCTGCGCACCCACAAAGGCATCATCGCCAACCCGAACTGCTCGACCGCGGTGACGCTCATGGCGCTTTGGCCGCTGCACAAGGCGTTTGGCCTGAAACGCTACTTTGCCTCCACCTATCAGTCCGTGTCCGGCACCGGCGCCGAGGCAGTGCGCGAACTCGAGGATCAAATCCAGTCCTACGTGAAGGGCGCGCCGCTCGCGAAGAAGGTCTATCCGTATCAGATCGCGTTCAACGTCATCCCCCAGGTCGATTCGTTCGGGCCCAACGGCTACACGGGCGAGGAGACCAAGATGATGCTCGAGAGCCGCAAGATCATGGGCCTGCCCGACCTCAAGGTTTCGAGCACCACGGTGCGCGTGCCGGTCGTGCGGGCGCACTCCGTCTCGGTCAACGCCGAGTTCGAGCGGCCGGTCAGCGTCGAGGCGGCCAAGGCCGCGATCGCCGCCTTCTCCGGCGCCGAGCTGGTGGACGACCCGGCTGCACGCCTTTACCCGACGCCCCTCGACTTCAGCCGCAAGGTGAAGTGCGGCGTCGGCCGCATCCGCATCGACACCGCCCTCGACAACGGCCTCGCGCTGTGGGTGAGCGGCGACAACCTCTGGAAAGGCGCCGCGCTCAACGCGGTGCAGAACGCCGAACTCATGGTGCGCGAGGGCCTCCTGCGCCGGAAATAACCCGCCGCGTCATCGCCCAAATTGCGCCTTGTCACCTCCCGATCTAAGCGGCTTTTCTCTCCCCTTGGCCCGGACGCTTAGCTCAGTTGGTTAGAGCACCTCGCTTACACCGAGGGTGTCGGGGGTTCGAGTCCCTCAGCGTCCACCAGTCCCTTTTCCTCCCATTTTCCCTTCCA
>JACCDQ010760073.1_pt1 | contig 22347 bp, 17 predicted proteins | sample 7446031 | NCBI WGS metagenome assembly JACCDQ01 (sample SAMN15323442, study PRJNA562643) | freshwater metagenome | isolation source: river surface water | place: USA:Blue River Watershed | collected 2017-08-17
GGGTGTACCTTTGCAGTCCCTTAAGGGAACAAACAAATCGGAAACGATGATGATTCCGTAGCTCAGTTGGTAGAGCAATACACTTTTAATGTATGGGTCCTGGGTTCGAGTCCCAGCGGGATCACAAGAAAAGCCTCAGAAATGAGGCTTTTTTTATGGGGTAAATTCAGTGACGAAAGAGTTATCACCATTTAGGAAAGTGTTGGAATTTTATTGATAACCTTATATTTGTCTTATGAAAAGAAATCTACTATTTTGTTTGTTGTTCATTTGGATTGGAGCAATTCAAGCTCAGAAATCAACCAATAATGTGGTAAATTCAGTAGATTCAGTGTCGGCAGATAAGGATTCTGTTTACCTTATTCACAAAGGACAAAAAGCTCAATTCAGGGGAGGCGAGTTGGCATTTCAAAAGTATATTGCAAAAAATTTTAAGTATCCATTAAGGTGCCAGGATAATGGCATTGGCGGTTCTGTTGTGTTGCGATTTGTAGTGGAAGTGGATGGTAGTATTTCGCATATTCGGGTAATGGAAGCAAGTTCTAAATGTCCCGAATTTGCGCAAGAGGCAGTGCGAGTTATAAAAAATTCACCCCGCTGGATTCCTGGAATGTATAATGGCCGATATGTAAAATCCTACCGCGAACTGCCATTAAGATTATCTGTGGAGTAATGCTCAAATTTTGGAAGCATTGTATAATAATTCTATTTTAAAATACTAGAGAACACAAAACTCGAAACCTTTATTTTGCAGCCATTTTTTGGAGTTATAATTAAAGTTATTTATTTTTGATAGTATCAAATGATATTATCAAATAAGCCACCTTATGATATTACGCCCAAGGTTCTAAAGCTTATTAGTTCCATTTCTGAGAAAATTGGGGAAATAAATGCAAATTATCTGAGTAAACAATCGCCTCAGCTTCGCAAGCAAAATAGAATCAAAACAATACAATCCTCTTTACAAATTGAAGGAAATACCTTAACCGAAGATCAAATCACAGCACTGATAGATAACAACAGAATTTTAGGTCCTGAGAAAGACGTAATTGAAGTTATCAATGCTATCAAAGTGTATGATGAACTTCAAAAATTTAAATTGTACACAGAAAAGGATTTTTTGGATGCACATGCCTCATTAATGAAGGGTTTAATCCCTAATCCAGGAAAATACAGAAACCAAAGTGTGGGAATAGTAAAAGGTAATGATATTGAACATGTTGCTCCTCCATTTCAGCAAGTGCCTTATTTAATGAAAGATTTGTTTGAGTATCTAAAAGATGATCAGGAGCTTACGTTAATCAAAAGTTGTGTCTTTCATTATGAAATGGAATTTATACACCCATTTATTGATGGTAATGGGAGAATGGGAAGATTATGGCAAACCGTGATTCTAATGAATGAATATCAAGTATTTGAATTCTTGCCTTTTGAAACATTGATAAGTGCAACACAGGACGAATATTATAAATCGCTTTCAATGAGCGATAAATCAGGAAAATCTACACCTTTTATAGAATACATGTTAGATGTAATAGATAAATCACTAACCCAGTTACTTAATTACAACAATAGAAGCTTAAAGGATATTGAACGATTAGAATACTTTATAAGTCAAGGGTTTAAGGAGTTTAATCGAAAAGATTACATGAATGTATTTAAAGATATTTCATCTGCTACTGCAAGTAGAGACCTTAAAAAAGGAATTGAATTGAAATTATTCAAAAGTTCCGGAAATTTGAATAAAACCAAGTATACAGTTAATTAATCACTAACATATCCCTAAGATATTTTCAAAAAACTTAATCAGAATTGTTTATTCAACTAAACGATATTCACCACATTTTGTTTAACCCACTAAACAAAATCCATCAATCCGCTATCTCTACAATCGAAAATAACATATCCGGATTGACGGTAATGGTGTCGTCGCCGGAGGTGCGACTTACCCGAACTTTGATCGTAATATTCGAGCTACTGCTGTTTTTGTAAATTGCACTAATGGGAAATACCCCCGAACCACGGAATCCATTTCCACCGATGGTACTATTACCGGTATTTACAAACAATTGTCGCTTTTCTTGAATCGATGTGCCTCCAACAGTAATTTGACTGCTGAATTCATCCTGAGTAGCGCCAACGTTGCCGCTAATCGTGTAATTGCCTGAATAAGTAATGAGAATACGCGACTTGTTGGATGTAGGAGTGTAAGTATACGTAATTACATCGGTGTAAGTACCCGAAGAATTGGTGATATTACTGGAAATTCCTAAGTCTGATTCGTTTAAAACCACCCTGTTTAACTCTTGTCCCGCTGCGCTACTGCGAATAGTTCCAGTTGCCAGAATCGTTCCCCCAACATTTAATGCAGCTGTGGATTGCGAGGTATTGATAGAAACTGAACCGCCATTACTATTCAAATAAAGAGGATAATTTAATGTGTAATCGCTGCTCGAACGACTTTGTAACCAGGCGTAACCATCCCCATTAGAACCAAAATCCAAAACAGAACTTCCATTCAAATTGCTGTTAGAAATTCGCAAAGTGGCATTGTTTGAATTTCCGGAAGTTGCAGCAGGTCCTCTCGTTCCGCGAATATCCAATTTCGCATTGGGGGAAGTTGTACCAATTCCAACTTGGGCCTCTAAACTCGCAAATCCCAAAGTCATTATTAAGCTCAAAATCAACGTCTTTTTCATGTTCTTTGTCGGTATTATTTGGAAATTTCGCGAATGATTAAAGTACAATCTGGTGAAACAGTCATCACATCATCTCCACCTGTACGATTTGCCTTGATGTATATGGTGATGGAGGAAGTGGAGTTGTTTGAGTAATATCCGGAAATAGGAAAAAGTGCGTTTCCACGTCCGCCACCGCCATTGTTAGGATCGAAAAAAGCCGTATTGTTTTGAATAGCAGTAGATCCCACATACAGGTAAGAATCCCAGCGATCTCCTCCGTATCCACCAATAACACAATTCGCATCAAACTCGATGTAGATTTTGGAGTTAGTCGATTTAGGAGTGTAAGTGTACGAGAGCACATCCGAGATTGTAGTTGTATTCAGTGAAATATTCGAACTGATGTTCAGGTCGGTTTCGTCTAAGTAAACTGAATGTACCAATTGTCCCGCCGCCGTAGAAGTGATTGCACCTGAAGTGTTAATTGTTCCATTTACATACAACGTAGCCAAATTGGTGGTTGTTGAACCGATGGAAACATTTCCTCCGTTGGGATTTAATCGCAAGGGAGTTTGTGTTGCATAATTGGTAGCATTGCGCGATTGTAGCCAACTGCTAGCAGAATTAATATTTCCAATATCGATAATATTATTACTGTTCAATCCTTGAATGCGCAATATTCCATTGGAAGATGAACCCGAATTGCTGGGAGCTGCAGCGCTTCCCATGACATCTAAGGCAGCTTTTGGACTAGTTGTTCCGACACCTGTTTGAGCAGAAACGCTAAAACATCCCCCGAAAAACAAAGAAAAAATCAAACTCTTTTTCATCGTGCTATCTCAGTTATGGTTAAAACGGCATCGTTATACATCTTGAACGTGTCATCGCTCGAAATACGATCCACTTCGATTGATATTGTGATACTTCCAGTGGAGCTATTGGTATAAACGGCTCGGATGGGAAATAATGAGGAACTACGTCCACCACCACCGGTGTTGCTATTGGAAATCCATTCTTGCGTTTGGAGAATGGTTGAACCCACTTTCAAATACGATTTATAATTATCGGATGCGGATCCAGAAATATCGTATTTGGCATGGAATTGAATCAATATTTTCGAGCTATTGGAAACAGGAGTGTAGTTGGTTGTCGCAACGGTGGCTTTACCACTGGAAATCGAAACTCCGTTGCTGTTGATTGCCAAATCCGTTTCGTTGAGGATGATGGTATTGAGAATTTGTCCAGCAGCTGTAGAACGAATGGTTCCAGTGGATTGAATCGTTCCACCCACGGTAAGTGTATTGTTAGATGTGGAACTGGTGTTGATGCCAACTCCACCGCCATTGGGATTCAAAACCAAGGGATAATTCAAAGTGTATGTGCTCAAATCGCGCGATTGAATCCACGCGTAATTATCTTTACTCACACCAAAATCTAAAATGGCGTTATCCAAAGAATTCCCAACTCTTAAAATGGCATTTCTTGAATTTCCTGTTTTTACGGGGGATAGAGTATCGCCCAAAACGTGCAACGTGCTACTAGGAGAATTCGTGCCGATTCCCGTTTGTGAAAATGCCGGTAGGCTAAAGAGTGTTAAACTGATGGAAGCAATGAAGTACTTCATATAGAGCTTGAAAGTATAGCAAAGATAAAATAATCGCAACAACAATGAATGTTCTAGTGGGATTTTGATGAAATTTCAATCATAATGTGACAATAAATGATAATGGTACAACAATTCGTGATTTTTTTCGTCTATATTGTACTAAACTTAAGTAGTTGATTTTAAATGATTCTTTAATGTTCTCCTTCAAACAAACTATACCTATATTAATCCTATTTATCTTTTTCTTTTTTGGGGATGTAGGACTTGTGCAATCTCAGTGCATAGTGAATATTGGCAAGGACAGCATTACGGTTTGTAATAAAAACAGTTATTCACTCACTGCTTCTGGGACGTGGAATTCTTACAAATGGTCTAATGGGGCTACAACAGCTACTACAACAGCCGTTTATTCAGGTGATTATTCAGTCGAAGTTTCAAAGCCTGGTTGTGTTGCCAGAGATACGATTTTTATTCAGTTTTTTAATGTAAAAACATCCCCCGACACACTTTTTCAGTGTCAGCTTTCTGCACAGAATATTTCGGCCGACACTTCAGGCATTTTGAGAACGTATTTTCAGCCGTTTAATTTAAGTTCTGTTGCAAATTTTTCATGGAGTTCGCTCATTGGCGTCGATAATTTTCCGGTGGGAAATCAAGTATTAAAAGGAGTGCCGTTCGACTTAAAAGGTTCAGGAAACATGGCGTGGGCAGCTGAATATGAATCCGGCAATAATCCCAAGCGATTAACCATAAAAGTCGGAAAAAAAGGTTGTGTTAAATTGCATACACTTATCAATACGATGTGGGGACAAATAACTACAAGTAGTTATGCTTCAGTTCAATTTTATGGAAACGGTGGGACGCTATTACAGGAAAAGAAATTTTTGTCTAATAATGATTTTCGAGACTATCAAAAAAGTCCCAAATGGGCTAACAATATCAATAATAGTACTTCAAAAAATATTTGGATAAATTCCACTGCGTCGAAATGGCTGGATATGCAAACTATTTCATTGAATTCAACAGTGCAAAATTCGGTGTTGGATTCGATAGTTTTTGTGGATATTGGGGATCGCGAATTGCAAAGAATGGTTATTTATGGAGTAACATTGGAGTATAATCGCGATGCGAAATTTAAATGGAGCCACGGGCCTACAAATTTGAAATCTCAATCTAGTTCTGCTGTTTTACAAAACTATGTGGCTACAGTTTATAACGAATACGGATATTGTAAAGATACGGTTTTTACTAAATTGGTAGGGTTTAAGCTATCTAATCTCCGAGATACCCAAATATTCTGTAATCCCATAAAAATTGGAATTAAGGATGTTTTACCAAATGGTTACAGCGTACAATGGAACACTGGCGAAACCACTCCGATAATTCAAATTACTCAAGCTGGAGTTTATACGGTAAAAGTATCCAATTCATACAATTGTGATTGGTTTGATACCATAAACGTGGTATTTATTAATGATGCTCCCAAGTTGGACTCAATTTCGGGAAAAACGGTACTGCGAACGTTTCAATTGGCAGAGTATCAAGTGAAGAAATTAAATAATGTTTCATACAAATGGGATTATTCAACTGCAGCTGAAAATAATCTAATTACCCCCAATAAACTACAATTGACCTTTTCGCGTGAAGGTTGGCACAAAATTAAAGTGTTTGCTCAATCTATCAATGGTTGCGTTGATTCGGTAGAAAAAGATGTTTTTGTTTTATTGGATACTGGCGATTTACCCAAGGATACGTTATTTATTCCGAATGCATTCAATCCGGATGGAGTCAATCAACAGTTCAAATTGATTGGATTTTACCTGAGGTCAGGCCAGTCTGTAATGAAGATTTTTGATCGCTGGGGAGGCAAGATTTTTGAAGGTGACGCACTTCAAGGCTGGGACGGTACCTTTTCCGATGGCGAAATGTGTCCCACCGGAATGTATATCTACATCATCGAGGTGTTAAACAATCAACAACGACGGGTATTAAAGGGGAGTGTTTTATTAATACGATGATGTGTTAATTGTCAAATTGTAGTTTAATTTTGCTGAAAATAATTTTGTTTTGAGAATTCACGTAAGCTCCACGTACTTTTTTGCTTTCTGGGGATGGATGTTCGGTATTTCCTCTGTTGCTGCTCAACCCTGTGGTGGAAGTGCATCCCCAAAAATATTCCCCAAAAAATCATTTGAAATTGTCAGTGTGCTGGTAGATGCTTGCGATGGTTCAAACGAGGGACAAAATGAAATGATTCGTTTAATTACCGGTTCAAAAGCCATTCTTCCCTCTGCATTTTCGGTACCAAATTACAAAAGTGGCTATGTAAACTGGGGCAATAACTCATCCAATCCTTGGAGAGGTGTTGCGGATATAACGAATTCTACCCGAAACAAGTTAAACTACTTGAATTCAACAATAAAAGCGAAAGGAAATTGTGGTTGGTTAATCGGTTTGAGTTCCTTTGAAAATATTCCACCATATTCTCAGGTATTATTTATTACTAGCGAATCATTTTCTCAGTATGCACAGGATTTTAGCGATTTGAATGATACTTTATATGTGATTTTTCAGGAATCGGGCAATACGGCAGGGCATTTTGTCAATTTTGGCACATCGTCAACTAGAACACTTATTTTACGCAATTCAGGTGGGGCAGATACGGTTATCTACGATCGAAACGATTTGCTTAACCTCAAAGCGCAAAAAGGTTCGGATGATGGCGCTGTGGCTAATTTTGATTTCAACGGACGAGTGAGCTACGCCAATTACGGTTGTAGAATTCCTATTCCAGTCATTTCGGTGGACGCCGGAAAGGTAGCACCCACTTTTTGTGATCAGCAGTACATTCAGCTCAATGGAATTGTGGAGGGCACGGATTGTTATAAATGGATTGCTGTTCCTTCCAGTGTGGGATATTTTTCAGATTCTACCATTGAAAAACCCAGGTATTATCCAAGAAATGGTTACCAAGGGATGGTCAAATTTTATTTGACGGCCTATTCTGGTTGCGGGGGAATCAAAGATTCCGTTGAAGTAGCTTTCAAAACCAAATCCAATATCCAAATTACCATTGATTCATCCAATAAGCCGGTGTATTGTTTTCAATTCAATGGAATTCAATCAGAATCATTTCGCACCACTTTGTTGAATATTCAAAATGGAAGAATGATATTAGATAGTACTTTGCAAACTTCTAACTGGTGTTACTTATTAAAAGATACCGGTTTGTTGAGAATGTGTTTTAGAGAAGAAACGCAAGTGCCTGGTTGTGGTGATACTATGTGCTTTGATTTATTTAATCCTTTCATTCCACAGCCCAACAATAAAAAGGAATTAGCTCTAAGTAACGTTTTCACTCCTGGGAAAAAGGATGGAATAAACGATGAGTTTGTTGTGGTAGTGGGGGATGTAATTCGTTTTAAAATAGAAATATTCAATCGCTGGGGCGCAAAGGTTTTCGAATCTAATAACTCGAATATTTCTTGGAATGGACAGATTCAAAATCACGGCGAAAAATGTCCGCAAGGCACCTATTTCTACATCCTTAATTTCCAATTGCCCAATGAAAACGAACAGTCATTGCATGGCTCGGTGTTGTTGTTGGATTGAAGTGGAAAAAGTTTTTGCTTGGCTCAGTAATATTGTTGGATTGATTCTATGAATGATCCTAAAATATCCAATAAAACATCTAGGAAATCTTGGGTAGGCGCTCTGTGTGACAAATTATTACAACCATGGGAGTTCTATTAGAATGCAAACTGCTGTTTTTGAATGTTTAGGCAACCTTTTTTTACTTTGCTTATGGTATTTTTGCAGTATATATGAACTTAGGTAAATTCTTTAAAATCTCATTCATTTTATTTTTGCTTCAGTTGGTTCATCAAAGGTCCAATGCCCAAAATGCCCTGAGTTTTGATGGGGTTGATGATTATGTAGGTTTGAATAATTCTATTTACAGCGATGGTGTACAGAATTTCACGATTGAATGTTGGATAAAAACGAATTCAACAACCGCTTTTGGGACTAATTATCATACAATATTAGGTCGTGAAAACGCAGGTGGTGCAAATTACAGAAATCCCAGTATTTACATCAAGGGCGGTGAATTGCATACGGATATGTCGGATCAAAATAGTGTAACGCGTTACGATGTATTAACAACGAATTTAGATTTGGCTGCAAATGTTTGGTATCATATTGCGTTCGTTAAGTCAGGAACAACTCAGTATTTGTATTTAAACGGTAGATTGGTTAACACCCGATCAGCACCAACGGGTGCCAATATTTCAGGGAATTACAACTTATGTTGGAACGATAATTATTTTACGGGTGGTTTGGATGAAGTTCGATTTTGGAGTACGGCTCGCACTCAGGCGCAAATCAATGATTACATGACACGCAATCCCAAGAAAAATGAAACGGGATTGGTTGCTTATTTCAAATTGGACGAAGCTTCGGGAACTACGATTTCCAATTATTCTACAAACAATACCTCTATAAATGGAACGATCTATGGGGGCGCAACTCGTATTTCGGGATTAAAAACATTCTTTGCACCTAATTCCATGGATTTCGATGGCACCAATGATTATCTATACGCGCCATTGACCACGACGACCACCAATTCCTATACCGTTGAATATTGGTTTAAATTGAAATCGGGCAGTAAAAAACAAGATGTCATTGATATTTACGATGATTTGGTTTCATCGCCTAACGCAATAATTAGTTACGTTACTTCAGCAAATCAATTAAGATGGTGGATGAGAAGCGGATCGTCAACTTCAGAAGTAGTTGGGCCTACATTGACGCTGAACAGGTGGTATCATGTTTCCTGTGTGTATAATAATGGCGATGCAAGTATATATTGGGAAGATGAACTTAAAAATTTCGGCTCAGCTACCAATTCATCTATGGTTACACACGGCTTTGATGGATCGGATTATTTAACCATTGGAGCGGATGCTGCTCCGATTTCAGGAGCCACTCCCAACTCGCATTCTTCCATTGTAATTGATGAAGTTCGTATATGGTCTGCCGCTAGAACACAGTCACAGTTGGATCAATTCAGATATCAATCAATTCCCAATTCTACTGCTGGATTAATTTCTTACTACAATTTTAACTTTGGTGCAGCGGCTAGTTCGAATTCTGATGTAAGTCAAATTTTAGATGGACTCGGAACCAATCCGGCATTCATCAATAACTTTGCTATGACTGGATCTTCCTCTAATCTAATTGATCAAGATTCAATAGTACCGGTAAAATATCAGTGGTTTGGTGAAGTAAGTTCGGTTTGGTCGAATGCTTCGAACTGGTCGCAATATACCAGTCCGAAAAATGGAATGGATTTGGAAATTGATGCAAATACTTCTAATAGTCCTGTGTTATCTAGTAATTTGTTTTGTAATTATTTGTCGTTACCATCTGGTAAATCATTCCATTTAAATGATAAGTATTTGATTTTAAAAAGTGGATTTACAGGTACGGGCACATTCATTGGTAGTCAGTCATCTCAGTTGTATTTTAAAGGCCTATTGTCAAATACCAATTTGAGTTTATCACAAACTACCAATGGAGTAACAAACGCCTTAAAAGTGTTATCCTTTCAGACCAGTCCGAATACGTTAACGGTTACATCCCCCATACAAATAATCGAAAAACTGGAAGGATTAAATGGCACTTTAAATGCCAACGGCAATGTAACGTTCAAAAGTAACTCAACTAGAACAGCGAATGCTCTTATTAGCAGCACGGCAACAGTAAGTGGCACTGTAATTGTTGAATCATTTATTCCTGCCAAAAGAGCATTCAGATTGATTAGCAGTCCTGTAAATAGCAGCAGTTCGATTTATAGTAATTGGCAAGAAGGCGGCAGTAGCACTTCTGGATGGGGTACACATATCACGGGAAATGGTTCCAACGGCACGGATTTAACTGTTTCAGGGAACGCTTCTTTATTTACATTCAATAATGCTACTTCAAGTTGGAGCGCTGTTACTTCCACAAATAACACCAACACCGATTTGATTACAGCAGGTACACCATACAGAATTCTTGTTAGAGGAGATAGAACGGTTGATCTTACCAAAAATACGGCAACACCAAGCTCTACAACATTAAGAACAACTGGAACTTTAAATACGGTCAACCAAACGGTAACAATGGCATCAAATACGGTAGCGAATACCGATGTTTTTGTGGGAAATCCGTTCCAAGCACCTTTGAATATGGCGAGTTTGTTGGCTGATAATGCTCAAAATTCGAATTTGAAAAATGATGTAATGTACATCTGGGATCCAAACATCAATACACGTGGTGCATATGTAGCGGTTTCATTACCTGGTGGCTCGAATGCTTCGAGTAGCGCGGCCAATAAATACTTGATGCCTGGACAAGCAGCCTTTCTTAAAACTAAGAATTCTGGTTCGGCATCTTTGGTATTGTCTAATTCGTACATTGAAAACACCAATCGTGTTTCAACGTTTAAGGAAGAAATGAATTTCTCTGAACTCAAAGTTCAATTGTTTTCAATGGATTCCGCCGATGCATTTATTGTGGATGGAGCCCTGGTTCATTTTTCTGAATTATTTAACTCAGGATTTGATGAAAATGATGCAACTAAAGCAGAAAATCTGGACGAGAATTTGAGTTTCTTGGGTGATTTGAACCGTTACAGCATTGTTAAGCGAAATTATACCATTGATTCAGATACAATGAATTTGAATATTTTAAGATATCGCGGAACTAAATATCAATTGGTATTTAAACCCGTAGGTATGAAATATTTGGAATTGTACTTGTGGGATAGGGTGTTGGATGTTCAGACTAAGTTAAGTCAAACCGATTACACCTATTACAATTTCCAAGTGGGTACATCTGTTTTATCAGATGAAAACCGATTTAGTATAATCGCAAAAAATGATGGCAATTTCAGTTCAAATGAAGAAATTCAAAATCAAGGTATTCTTTTATATCCAGTTCCTTCAACAGATGGAGTTTTCGTGGTTAAAGGTATAAAAGAAAGCAAAAAAGCAACGAACGTTTCTCTTTTTGATGTATTGGGAAGAAATTTCCCTGTAAAAGTAGAATGGAATTCAAGCTATTTAAAACTGGATGCAGGCGATGTTCCCAATGGAGTTTATTTTGTGCAAATCAACGCATCAAAATATCGCGTTATTATCTACAAATAAGCAAGCGTTTATTTTCCCAATAACGCATCATTGAACTCCTTTGCCTTTCGCCAAACATTTACTATATAGTCATCAAAACCACGTTCTAAAGCAATTTCTGGTTCGAATTTATGTCGAATGTAAAATTGCTTATTGAAAATCAGAGGTTGAATTTTAGAGACTTCTTTGAATTCTGGAGGTAGAATTTTGTTTTTTTCGCCTAAAACAGTGCCAAATGTTTTGATAAATTCCGGTTTGTGTATTGCTTGATTTAATTTTTCTGGACGAGCTGCGATATTGGATCGAAATTGATGCAAAGCCTCTTTTTCGGGCATGTACACACCTGAATAAATGGCACAACTCTCAGCCCCCAATTCCAAATAAATGCCTCCAGGCCACATGGTTTTTCTCCCTCCAATATGCAATGATGCGGAACTAAATGTCTTGTATGGCGTTTTGTCTTTGCTAAAACGAACGTCTTTGTAAATACGAAAAACACATTCTTTTGCAGTTAAACCAGCGTATTCAGGATCAATTTCTGCCATTTTTGAAATAAGCTGATTTATAAATTCTATAAAAGGCAATTTTACTTCTTGCTCATACCTGTGTTTATTTTCATCGAACCACCTTTTTTGATTATTGACAGTTAATTCGATGAAGAATTCAAAAAATCCGATTTCGAAATGTGTACGCGCCATATCTGAGAAGCAATTTAAATTAAAAATAGTTTCATTTCTCAGAAATTACAGATAGTATTTGAATTGTATCTTTGACCAAAATTATGTTTTTCTTCATTAGTAAAATTCTTCACTTTGTGCTAAACCCATTCTTTTGGGTGGAATTGTTTTTAATCTTCGCCATTTTACGAATTCGAAAATCAAATCCCAATCCCTATTCCGGATGGAAAAAATGGTCGACAGCCATTTATTACCACAGTGCTAAATCGCATATTGTTAAAGTTTTACTGATTGTTTTTATTGCAGGAAATAATGTACTTGCTAATGAATTATTGTTACTTTGGGAAACACCGATATCAAAAAATAAGGTTCATTTGGATTCGAATTGCCCTAAAACGGCTGTGGTGTTGGGTGGCTTTGGGAATTATAATATTGACCAAGATTGGTATCGATTGAACGATGCTTCCGAACGATTGTTAACAGGGATGGAAGGCTTGGTAAATCAACGATTCGATCGAGTTATTCTCAGTGGAGGAAACTCAAATATTTTAGATAAACGTTTTTTTGATGCAACAAATGCTAAAAATTATTTGTCGAGATTTAAGATTGATACATCAAAAGTGATAATTGACAACAATGCTCGTAACACCATTGAAAATGCTTATTACACGAAGCTTATCTTGGATAGTTTAAAAATAAAGGAGCCTATATTAATGATCACCAGTGCTACTCACATGCGTCGTTCAATAAAGTGTTATGAGAAGTATAATATTCCTATTATTCCTTATCCAGTGCAACATTTAGGAAATTCAGATCGCCGGTATGACATCCAAAGCTTTTTAATTCCTAGCAGTCATGCTATGGATAAAACACAAAATCTGCTCCATGAATGGGTCGGTTACACGATGTACAAGTTAACCGGCAAAATAAATTAGATTTAGTACTTCAAATAATAGAAAGGCAATGGCGATGACTTCTCAAATTGATAAGCAATGAAAATAACAATGATTAATACAACCGTATTGATTAGCCAATGCGATTTTGAAATCCACGATTCTAATTGACCGTATATTCCTCCCAATGTGAATTGTATTAATGCGGTTATTAAGGTAATTACCAATACCCAAGGATATAAATTGCCCCAATCTTTAATCAAAGAAAAATCCAATTCTCTCGCAATTTTTAGTAGAATTCCATTCGCAACTTCGAAAGAGCTAGCTTTAAAATAAACTCCACTGAAAACAAGAAAACTAAAGGTAATTGCAATTGAAATGAATCGATAAACTACCTTGGGAATCCAGTTTTTTAATTTTAATCGGAATTCGGTGGTGTAAATATCCCAAACCAAGGCCAAAGCGTGTAACATCCCCCAAAACCAGTAATTTAGAGATGTTCCATGCCAGAACCCACTGATCATAAAAACGATGAATACAGCTAAGCTGGTGCCGAATTTTTTCAAACTTCTGAACTGATAGGAAAGGGGGAAGTATAAATTCTGGTTGAACCATTTGCTTAGACTCATGTGCCAACGCTTCCAATATTCGGTGATATTTTGAGATAAAAATGGAAAATTGAAGTTTTCTAGGATGTTAATTCCTAACAACAATGACATTCCCACTACCATGTCGGTATATCCGCTAAAATCCAAATACAAATAGAATGTTTGAATGATGGAAGCAAAGAACAGCTCCATAGCAGTAAAAAATTCCCAACTTTCAAATACGCGATTAACAAAATTATAAGCTAGGTAATTACCCAAAATGAATTTTTTTGTAACACCCAGAGAAACTAAATACGTTCCTTTACTCAAATACGTTTTTGAGATAATTAACGGTTGCTTCATTTGGTTTAAAAAATCTTCTGAAGGCGCAATTGGACCACTTAAAATCAATGGAAAATAGGAAGCATAGGTGAGATAATGAGTCAACTTTGTTTCCGGCTCATCGAGATTTTCAAAATACACATCCAATACATATCCCAAACTTCTAAAAGCATAAAACGAAACGCCAATGAAGTGGAAAATACCGGCTTCACCCAAGCCAAACCAATCATATATGTGTTTAAAAAATAAGATAAGTCCCACATTCAGCACCACGCTCACCGCTAGAAAGGTGGATTTCTGACTATCTGACTTAGTTTTGTGAATGGCTTTGGCCAAGTAAAAGTCGATAATTGCTGAACCAATTAATACGAAAACCGCATAACCCGACAAGAAAGTGAAAAACCAAATATTGGCTAATAAAAGTACCCAAGTTCTAGCACTGGGTTTTTGGGAAAAGCCCAAATAAAACCAGTAAAGGATGAACCAAAAAATAAAGAAAGGAGCGGAGTTAAAAGCCATATAAATTATCTGATTCTCAAACGTTGACCAATTCTCAAATTATCACTGCGCATTCCGTTGTTGCGTTTAATTTCATTTACAGAAACGCCATATCTTCTGGAAATACTGTATAAAGTTTCACCTGAACGCACGGAATGGTAAACGGCTTTCGGTCTAGCAGGAGTATTTTTCTTGAGGGATGTTTTGGGCGTGGCCGCTTTCACATTTTCCTTTTTGATTACAGTCAGTATTTTTAATTTTCTACCCGCTTTCAAGGAGTAGGATGGCAGTCGATTCCAACGTTTTAAGTCCAAAACGCTCACATTATATCGTTGAGCAATGGACCAAGCGGTTTCTCCTCTGCGCACTGTATGTGTTTTCCATACCTTTTGATATTCAATGCCATCTACAGGCTGACCAGGTGCATTATCTTCGGGATTGTAAGTTGAATCCGATTTGTTTACTTCAGTTCCCGGATTTAACGGGTTTAATTGAATGGGGTTGGTTGTCGATGTTATTGTTCCGCCATCAGATAAGGTTAACGTGTCGAAACATGGAATAATAATTCCCTTCGCTGTATCAGGTTTTTCAATTAATCTACTGTGAGTATTGCGGAAGGCCTGATAAATCAATGTTCCCTTTAATTCATAACCATCGCGAGTCAAATGTACGCCATCTTTATTGGCCAAACTCAATGATTTCCAAATTTTCATGGATCGATTTCCACCTGCTACTCGATACCAATCGTAAAACGCTACTTTTTCACTCTTAGCTACATCCGCTATTAAATACGAAAACACAGAGCACGCCGCTAAACTATATCCCCCACGGTGAATATCTTGGCTATTGGATAAAATAATTACCGCGTTAGGTGCAAATTCTTTGAACAGGTTAATAATTGAAATAAGGTTTTCCCTAAACTTTTCCTTATCCATGCCTTTGTTGTAAAAGTCATTCGCTCCCACATCCAATATAATGGCATCGGGCTTCAAAATACCCAAATGCTGAGGCAACTTATCCTCACGCATGATGCTGTAATGTCCTGCACCATTAATACCCACACTAGTGTATAATACGCCTGTGTTTTTTGGGGATTCTATACTGAGTCCATAAATTTCAAACTCTTGCTGTGCAGAATCCGTATTAATAAATTCAAAACGATACCAAGGGTATCCAGAATTCAAATTCACCACCAATTCATCTGTAGCCGTATCGAGGTCAGACTCAAATACGTCAATAATTTTAGTTTCTGATGGTGTAACAATTTTTATATCAAACGATTGAGGGCTTCTTTTGCAAAGTATTCTTAAACGGGTGAAATCTTTTTGAATGGAACCTTCTCTGAATTTTAATGTGAATTGAGAACGTACATCGTAGGTTTTTGAAGTTACTCCACTCACTCCCAAATGCAACTCCGGGCTTTTTTCTACATTCTTGGCATATAACCATTTTCCAAGATGAAAGCATTGATAATCTGCCGCCGTATGAGTTTTTGCTGTAGTGTAAGGGAAAACAATGCCTCTGCCCGAATACCCAAATGTATTTCCCAGTAACATTCGCGTCTCGTTGGTGAAAATATCTGCCTGAACATGGGAATCACCAATATGTAAAATGTTTACGCGTTTTTTATTGGAGTGGTTTAATTTGAGAAACAATGGACGTAAAACCGCTTTATCATGTGCTTGAAACACATTCATATTGGAATCCAACCACCGATAGTTTTTGTATTCAAATGATTGCCAGCGCATAGCTTGGCCAAATACCAAAGAACTGGAAATAGCCAAGAAAACGAATGCAACTGATTTAATTGGATTATAAATCATTTGATTGACCCTCCCTTCGATTTAACGATTTGTTGAGGTTGGTTGGGTTTTTTATTGGTTGATTTTTTCAAATCTGAGCTTGAACTTGATTCTGTTTTTTTCTGAGGTCTAACAACCATTTTGGCCTTAACAAGAGGTTGCCCTGAAACCAAGCGATGTTTTTGGTAAGCAGTTAATAATTCAGATGTGAGCGCTTTTGCAAATATTCTTTGTCCCGTAGGGGTTAAATGCCCATCCAATCCAGCCCAACCATTTTTCTTCCAGCCCAGTATTCCTCCGTCTTTTTGCATGAAATGATAAAAATCAAAATAACTAAATCCTTGTTCTTTTGATAACTCTTTCATCCAACCATTTAAAATATTGGCGCTTGAATAACTTTGAGCTTCCCCACCACGTTCGTATCCCATATCTCCAGGACCAATAACTAAAAATGCAACATTCGGGCAATCTTTCTTGTATTTGGCAAAGACGTTTTTAAACAATTTCAACAGCCATTTTTTGCTTTGTTCGTCACTTTTCAAATAAGGGACAATATTGTTTCCGTAATGAAACACGATTAATCGGGTATTTTGGTGACCTGATTGAATGCTTAAAACTTCATTACTTATGGAGTTCAATCCATCGCCAGAGTGTCCTCGAATGCCTAAATTGTCTAACTGAATCCCTTGATTTTCACCTTCTACATAGAAGCCGTTAATGACCATGTTTGCACCTCGACAACGCACAGAAAGTTTTCCATGAATAGCAGAATCACCGATGTTGAATTCTTGATAATTCTTATTCTTAAAACTAACCTTTGAGCGCTTCCAAGATGAATCTTTCGATTTTTTCCATTCTACAACCATCAAAGAATCGCTGAAACCAGCTAATTTTAATTGTTTGAAATGGGTTCCTTTTAAAATATTTAATTGCAAGTAATTGAATTTCTTTGGATCTGGATTTACGGGTGTAAAAGCCAGGCCAGATTGACAAAATTGCACCTTGCGCTTCTTGTCTTTAAAACAATTGAGCTTTTTGAAATCGGGTTGTTCTCCCAATTCCAATGAGGTATAACTGGCAGGATTGCTAATGGGAATATAACCCAATCCACTTCCACCAAAATAGCTTTGAAGTATTTGACGAACATCCTTGGTAATACGGTCTCCTTCAATCTGAGAATCACCATAATACCAAATGCGTATGAGATTTTTACTGGATTCGTCAAGGGCAGAAAAGAAATTTGATAATCCATGATTTCCAAACTCTTGAACCTGTAATAATTCAAGTTTTTTGACTAAACTATCGAGTTGTTTGCGTTCGCTGGCATTGAGATTAACCGTATCTTTTGCATTGATCTTAATTTTATAAATAGGGGAATCCTCTATGCTGGCTAATCCTTCCAAGCCCTCCGTTTGGGGAAGAATTGCCGTTTTTAATAGGGTAGTTGCCTTATCGCTTGTTGAAGTGGAGGAATCCTTAGGGATGGTCCAAAAATCCAACGGATTGCCTGCAATGGGAGGCAAAGCATCCAAATACGACAACGTGGAAAATCCCAAAATCAGTCCCAACGAAGCAATAGAAAAGCTAAAAGCAGCCGAGTTCTTCAATTTATGCTTGTTTTTTATCAATAATTAAGCGAATCATATCTCCTACATTTTTCATGGAAATAAGTTCTTTTAATTTGAATTTTACACCAAATTCATTCTCCACTTCAGCAATCATAGTCAAGTGAGTAAGCGAATCCCAACGATCCACTTTTTCCGCATTTAGATCATCGGTTACAATGATATCGGGAGTAGAAAATACATTTCTGAATATTATTTGAAGTTTCTCGGTAATTTCTTGATGTGTCATGTTTTAATAAATTTTATGGTAATTCAGTTGAAAATCGTTCCATTTTTATTTTGCAGGAATCTCCCAACAAATTTAAACGAAGAATTTCAGGGTTGCATTGTGTATCAACGGTTTTAAATCCAATTTTTTTATAAAAATGGAAAGCATCCAAATTGTTTTGAAGCAATTGAATTTCATGTTGGGAGGAAGAAATTTGATTGGCAATGTATTCCAACAGCATTTTCATATATCCTTTTCCTCGATGATTCGGATGAGTATATAAATGTTCAAATTGCAAGGTGCCCGGTTTGCGGGAAATGCTAATTTTTGACACTTCCGCAAGTTTATAGATGTTGTTTTTGAACGTATCTCCCAAAAGTGCCGAAAAAATTTGCGTTTTTAATAAGTCCGACGATATTCCCTCGGTAGTTTCAATCCATGCGCAACAACCAGCAACCGGCATTTTATCTATCTCAACTACATACCAATATTCCATAAACCATGGCTGATCTTCGATTTCTTCTTCAAAAACCGATTCAAGAAAATTGCTGAATGCCGTTTCATTTAATCCCAAAAGCTCCTGATAAGGGAATGTATTTGAACCCGATTTCTCCGATTCAATAATGCATTCAGTAATGAACGGAAGATCAGATGATTTTGCTTTTCTTAAGTTCATATTCCTTTAATTAATGTATTTTTCAATCAATTGAGCTTTATCGATTTTTCCATTTGCATTCAAAGGAAATGCAGAAATTTGGTGTAGTTGATGTGGAACCATATACCAAGGCAAATGCTCCTTTAAACGCGAAAGAATGGAGTTATTGTCCAAATTTTCGATGTCGTTTGCTACAAAAAACAAATGCAAAGTCGTGTTTTGTTCTGTTTTGTAAGCAATGGCCTTAAAAAGGGTATTGGGCGCAAACTGATTCGCGGCGAACTCCAATTCGCTTAATTCAACCCGGTAACCTTGAACTTTCACTTGGTCATCCATTCGGCCCAAGCAGAAATAATCGTTTCCATCGAATTCTGCTGTATCTCCGCTAAGGTAGAACCCATTGTTGAATCGTAATTCTTGTTCGGGTGTTGCTTTCAAATAGCCCACTGTGGTTTGCTTTCCGCCCAATAGCAACTCGTTGTTTTCGCCTAATTTTAATTCGACGTGCTTTAGAGCCGTTCCGATACAAACGATTCCATTTTTTTGTTTCGGGGGATGTGAAAGCGGATAAGCCGTATATCTCGTGCAATAAATAGTGGCTTCTGTTGGGCCATAAACATTGTCTATTTGAGAATTTGGACAACATTTAGACCACGTGATCAACTGACTCATTTTAAACGCTTCTCCGCAAAATTGCGTGTATTTTAAATGAGGAAGTTCAATATCCTCCGCGTATGGAGCCAAAAGTTCCACTGCTGAAGGAACCATTAAAGCAAATGTGATGTTTTGACTTTCGAGTACATCGTACAATGCCAATGGTTTAATGATGGATTTATTTAAAGTATGAAATGATGCCCCCAAGCACAATGGAATAAGAAAGCTTGAAACCGACAAATCAAATGTAAGTTCAAACATTTGTAAAAACCGATCGTTCGAGTCGATAGAATATCCCAAATCCAAAAAACCTTCGTAAAAATGTTGCAAATTGGAATAGGATATAGGAACGCCCTTAGGTTTGCCTGTTGTTCCAGAGGTGAATAAAATATAAGCAATGGACGCATCATCTTGAACATTGCTGTTGTTGTCAACAGAATGCGCATCTTCTTGAACATTGCTGTGTATTTCAACTGAACTCGAGCCGATTGGATTCAAATGAGTATCGCTTGGATTCAGATGGGTAATTGAACTATTTGAAAGGACAGGAGTGCCATCAGGTCCAAACCAAGCATCCAATTCTGCCATTTCCAGGATATCTTGAATACGATTTTGCGGATAATTGGGTTGAATAGGAACAAACGCATATCCTTGAATCAAACAGGAAACGATGTAAGCATACGTATCAACCGAATCCTCAATGACCACCCCAATGCGATAATTTCGATTTGTTGATTTTTCGAAGGTATCCACTTTAGAGTTTTGGGGATGATTTTTATCTTGGGAATTGGAAAGTCTAAAAGCGGTATGGAGCAGAAAACGGTTTTCTTCAATCTTAAGGTTGAATTCCGTGTAAGAAAATTCCTCTCCTTGAATGCTGCAACAAATTCTTTCAGGATCAAACGAATTTTTGTCGGTTAATGATTTAATTAAATCATTAACAAATGAAAACGTAATATTTGGTTGCATTTCAAAGTAGATTAACTTCGGTTTTGTTTTACAACAATTTAGGAATTTAAACGCTTTGAAACAAGTTGATTGGTGATTTTTGGATCTGCTTTACCCTTAGAACGTTTCATAACTTCCCCAACGAACATGCCCATTAATCCTGTTTTTCCTTTTTTAAATTCTTCCACTTTTTCGGGAAATTCATTTAAAACTTGCTCCACCAACTCCTCGATAAACGATGTATCATTGTTGGTTGCCAAATTTAATTTTTCAACCAGTTCTTTTGGAGCTGATTCAGGAGATTTAATTAGTTCAGGAAATAGTTTTTGAGAAGCAATACTGTGATTGATTACACCCGAGTCAATTAGCTCAATGATTTCAGCTATTTGAGTTGCAGATAACGGAAATTGAGAAAGGCTCAAGGCATTTTCATTTAAATAACCGCGAATGGTAATGGAAACCCAGTTGCTCGCTGCTTTGTAGTTTGAGTTTAACCCAACAATCGATTCAAAGAAATGGGCACTCTCTTTATCATCTACTAAAACACTTGCATCGTATTCACTTAAACCATATTCATTCGTAAAGCGATTTAACAATACGGCAGGAAGCTCTGGCATTTCAGCACGAACTTGTTCAATAAATTCTTCAGTAACTATGGTTGGTGGCAAATCAGGCTCTGGAAAGTAGCGATAGTCATTAACTGCCTCTTTTTTTCTCATTGAAAAAGTAGTACCTGCCAAACCATTGAATCCACGAGTTTCTCCCTCCACTTTTCCGCCGTTTTGTATCAATTCAATTTGACGTTGAATTTCAAAATCAATAGCGCGTTTTACATTGGAAATGGAGTTCATGTTTTTAACCTCCACTTTTGTTCCAAAAACAGTTGAACCTTTCGGCATTACTGAAATATTAGCATCACAACGCAGGCTACCTTCTTCCATGTTACCATCACAAATCTCTAGGTAACGCACCAATCTGCGGACTTCAGTTACGAAGGCATACGCTTCGTCTCCTGTTTTAATATCGGGAAGTGTAACCACTTCGATTAACGGAGTTCCAGCACGATTGTAGTCAACCAGAGTGTCGTACATATCTTGATCGTGCATACTCTTCCCGGTATCTTCTTCCATGTGAATACGAATCAATCCAATGGATTTAGAAACACCGTCTTTGGTTTTAATGGGTACAAATCCGTTGGTGCAAAGTGGAGTATCGAATTGGGTAATTTGATAACCTTTGGGAAGATCGGCATAGAAATAGTTTTTTCTAGAATATCTGTTAACCCGAGTAATATCACAATTTAATGCCAATCCCATTTTGATGGCTTTTTCAATAGCCGCTTGATTGTGTTTTGGCAAGGTTCCGGGGTGTCCCAAACTAATAGCACTCACCTGAGTATTGGGCATTGCTCCATACTCGGTTGCATCAGAACTAAACGCCTTGGTTAAGGTTTGTAGTTGTATGTGAATTTCCAATCCAATTACTGCTTCAAATTCGGGATTCATTGTATAAATATTCAAGAACAACAAAGATACAACGATTCGCATTATAAAGGAAGTGATTCGATTTTAAATGGCAGTCTTTCGTTCTACAATGGCAGTTTTCGTTTTTGGGAGCGAAGGACTAGGTTTATTATGGAATGAATAAATTGAAGTGGATGAAATGGAAATGTATCTAACCCATGAAATGGAAAGATTATATATCGTATGAGGTTGTAGAAATTGATGTATCTTTGCACACTAGGCAGTTCGTTCTATCGACTTGATTCGTCAAGTAGGAAAGTCCGGGCAACATAGGGTAGCGCACTTCCTAACAGGAAGGGGGTTGAATAAACTCACAGCTAGTGTCACAGAAAATTACCGCCTGTTCGCAGGTAAGGGTGAAAAAGTGAGGTAAGAGCTCACTCGTTTTGATGTGAATCAAAATTGGGACAAACCTTGCGCGTTGAAAGACCAAATATATCCGGATCAAAGGGTGACCCGCCCAATTGCTTGCA
>JACCDQ010466939.1_pt1 | contig 22337 bp, 22 predicted proteins | sample 7446031 | NCBI WGS metagenome assembly JACCDQ01 (sample SAMN15323442, study PRJNA562643) | freshwater metagenome | isolation source: river surface water | place: USA:Blue River Watershed | collected 2017-08-17
AAATTGATTACGTTGGAAGGCTTGCGGATTATTGCGCAATTATAAGATGAAAACACCGAAAGAATTAGGCTATTATTTTCCCGCTGAATGGGAAAAACATGTGTCAACTTGGATTACTTTTCCGCACAATGATCATTCATGGCAAGGGGATAAGTTGGCCGACATGTATCCCGAATATTTTGCTTTGATCAAGGCAATTTCACTCGGAGAAATTGTCAACATTCAAGTAAATGATGCCAGTTTGGCCTCTTTTATTGAATCTCAATTCGTCGTTTATGGGATAGATCCCAGTCAAATTCGATTACATATTCAACCCACAAATGATGCCTGGTGTCGTGATCATGGACCGGCAATTCTGGTGCATTCCTCTCGAAATGAGCGCTTGCTTGTGGACTGGGGCTATAACGCCTGGGGAGGAAAATATCCGCCTTATGATTCAGATAACGATTCCCCTACGCGAGTTGCAAATATATTAGGTTTGACTAAAGTTAGCCCGGGAATTATCATGGAGGGAGGATCGGTCGACTTTAATGGGGTCGGTACGGTAATGACCAGTCGGTCATGTTTGTTAAATCCTAATCGGAACCCGCAATTAACGCAAGCGGATATTGAACAATATTTGTGTGATTATTATGGCGTCCAACAAGTTTTGTGGGTTTCAGATGGGATTGTGGGGGATGATACAGATGGCCATATTGATGATACCGTTCGATTCGTGAATGAAGATACTGTTATTGCTATGGTTGAGCCGAACAAGCAGGATGAAAATCATGCGGTCTTAGCTCAAAATCTAGACGAATTAAAGGCTATGCGTTTGCCGAATGGTAAACCCTTGAACATCATTGAGATTCCGATGCCAGAAGCCGTTGTAATCGATGAATTTCGTGCTCCTGGATCCTATGCCAATTTTTACATTTGCAATGCGGGGGTTTTGGTTCCAACCTTTGATTGTCCACAGGATGCGTTTGCTTTGAAGACATTGGCACAATTTTTCCCGGATCGACCCGTTATTGGACTTTCAGCGAAGAAAATTATTTGGGGGCAGGGGAGTTTTCACTGCTTGACCCAACAAGAGCCGGCTGCTAAACATGCATAAATTCATTTATTTTCTCTTGTTATTATCGTTCTTGTCGTGTCGGCGAACCACTGTACCCATCTCTGTTATGCCGATTCCTTCAGCAATCCAGGAAGAAAAGCCGCGTCAAATTTCCTTACAATTAGCTTCCATTACTGCCTATGATATTCAAGAAAACGTCAATCGGAAAGATGAGCTTTGGTTGGAATATAATTTAGTGGCAATAAAGGAAGGAAAAATTCTCCGGATGGAATCGGGGTCAAGTTTTTTGGGTGGTGTCATTCAAGGTCAGAAGCTTAGTTTGGATTCTATTGCAGCATTGAAAATTTCATTACAGCCAGGGGAGCAATTAGGCGTTCAAGTTTCGCTTTGGGAGCTGGATGATTATACGAAGGACCAACATCTGCTCAAGCAAGTCAATCACTGGGGAGGTATGTTGCAGATACCGATGATGCTTGTAGAATGGAGTGCGGTAAGTAATCCAGTTTCTTGGTTTTTATGGGGTGCTCGTTTGGGGAGTATCGGATTGGATTATTGGTCAAAGCAGGATGGACGCGATTTAATTGGTGTTTCGGAATTGCATTGGGACTGGTCAGGTTTGAAGAAAGGTAAATTAATCCGATATAAAAGAGGGAATTGGAAGGGCGGTCGTGTAGGATTGAATGCCTATCAGTACGGCTATTCCTATCGAATAAGCTCAAATGAATAAAGAATTAGGCCGGTAAATTGCAGGTTTTTGTGTAATTTTGTCGACTTGTGTGTAATCAGTTTAGAAAATGAATTTTAAGTTTTTGTTTAAGCAATTGTATTTGTTGGCTTGTCTTTTGCCCTTCTCTTTGTGGGCTCAACAAGAGGCGCCTATTCAATTGGGAAGCAAAAAGATTTCGGCAACTGTTTTTGAGAAAGATTATCGACGTTTATTAGAAAGTGATAGTATCAAGACTGACAATAAGCAGAAATTTTTGTCGGATTACATCGATTACCAGCTCAAGATTTTGGCAGCAGAAGATGCTAAAATACCTCAATCTCCAGCTTTTCTTGATGAATATCAAAGCTTTCGCAAGGAGCTTGCCAGTCCTTATTTAATCGATGGTGAGAAGTCGGAGGCATTAGTCAAAGAAGCTTATCAGCGTTTGAAGTTCGAGAAACAAGTTGGCCACATCTTGGTCAAATTACCTTCCATTCCAAGTATTGCGGATACCTTAATTGCCTTTCAGAAAATTGATAATCTTCGCAAGCGCCTTTTGGCTGGTGAGGTATTTGAAGACTTAGCAAAGAAATTTTCAGAAGATGATTTGTCTGCTGTAAAGGGGGGTAATATTGGTTTTGTTACCAGCTTACAGACTCAATATGCCTTTGAAAATGCGGTTTATTCGCTTGAAAAGGGGAGTGTCTCGGGGATCATTCGTACGACAGCTGGATATCATCTAATTAAGATTTTAGATGTTCGTCCTAATCAGGGAAAGATTCGACTAGCTCATATTTTAGTTTCTGTCCCGGTGAATGCCGCGACCAATTTACAAGTTGACGCCAAGAATCGCATTGAACAAGTTCAAAAGTATTTAGAAAAAGGGGATGAATCTTTTGAGTTGATCTGTAAGAACTATTCCGAAGATCCTTATTCAAGAGGTCGAGGTGGGGAGTTGCGTCGTTGGTATTATTCATCCGATTTAACGGAGGAATTACAAAATAAGCTCTTTTCTATTCAGCGTTTAGGGGATTATACGGAGCCGATTCGTACCAATTTGGGCTGGCAAATATTTAAGTTGCTTGATAAAAAACCCTTATTGAGTTACGACGAAATGGCCGAATATTTACGCCAAAAAGTCGTGACTGACCCGGAACGTAGTGCGCTTATTCGGGCTTCATTCATGAAGCGTGTCAAAGCTGAAAATAAGGTAGTAATCCTTGAGGCTGCGGAGAAAATTGCGCTTGAGCGTTTTGCACAAGATCGCATAGGTGATGAATATTATTTAAAAATGCCCTTGTTGCAGGTGTCAGATAAATCATGGACAATACAGGATTTTTATCAATTTATCGTGGCCCAACAAAAGAAGAAGTTAAAAGCCTTGGGATTTTTGCCTTCTATTACAGAGCGAACGTGGTTGGACGAGTTTGTTGATATTCATACATTGGAAGAAGAAGAAAAGAATTTAGAAACGAAGTATCCTGCTTTCAAGGAGCAGATGCAGGAATTTTTTGAGGGTAATTTGTATAGTAAAATAATCGATCAAGAAATCTTTGAAAAGTCCTTGGATAGTTTACGCCAACAAGCATATTTTCAATCCCATGCGGCACAGTTTACCATGCCAGCGCGTGCGAAGGCGAAAATTATTGATGCGGATACACCTAAAACCCTAGCGGATGCATTGGAATTAGTAGCGAAATCACCTTATCCAATGAATAAACGTTTACCTGATATAGGTTTTGCAATAGGGCATGCTGTTATGCAGGAAGGGGCCAATAAAATTGCACAGGAATTATTCATTCTAATGGCTAAGAATCGTGATTATGTTATTGAATTAGCTGGTTATCAAGATGCATCTGAAGCGGATAGTTTGTCGGAAGCCCGGGTAAATCATTTGGTTTCCTATTTGGTAAAAAAAGGAATTAGCCCAACTCGAATTATTGAGAAGGTAGAGGGAACCCTTAAACCGATTTCCAAAACGGATAAGGCAAAGAATGCCCGTGTTGCAATCAAGTTTTATTCGCAATCCATGGAAGATGTTGTGAAGCGTTTTAATTCGATTAAGCCACAAAGCTTAATTGCTGAGGAAGGATATTTTGTCAAAGGTCAAAATGCATTATTGGATGGTGTTTCTTGGGAAATAGGGAAGCAAACGAAGGAAGTGCAAGGCCGACATATTTACATCGAAATTAGTCAAATAGAGTCAGAACGCTTGAAGCGTTTTGAAGAGTCGAGAAGTTCGATTATTCGCGAATTGCAGGCACAATTAGAGAAGGATTGGTTAACAAATTTGAAGCAACGCTTTCCGGTGCAATTACAAACAGAAGCATTGAATCGCATTATGCAATAGAAAAATGAAATATATGAAATTGAAAGGGTATTTGTTGGGATTTGTGCTGCTTTGTGTAGGAGCAAATGTACAGGCGCAAGAGGCAGACAAAGGAACATTGATTGATAAAATCATTGCCAAGGTGGATAATCATTTTATTTTAAAGTCGGAAGTAGAACAACAATACAGCCAGTATTTAACAAGTGGTCAAGCAAACACACCGAATCGTTGCCAAATATTGGAAGGATTAGTCGTAAATAAATTGATGTTGGCGAAAGCCGAAATCGACTCTGTCATTGTGGATGATAAACGTATTGATAGTGAATTGTCTTCCCGTATGGATCAAATGGAGGCACAATATGGTTCTGCGAAGAACATTGTAGAAGCTTATGGAAAATCGATTGTTAATTTGAAAGAAGATCTACGTCTTTCATTGAAGGAACAATTGACTGGCCGTAAAATGCAAGATAATATCACGAATGATGTGAAAATTACGCCAAAAGAAGTGTCTGCTTTTTTTGCGAAGATACCGACGGATTCCTTGCCCTATTTGCCTTCTGAGGTTGAAGTAGGTCATATTGTTCGATTAGCCAAGCCGAACAAGACGCAGAAAGCGGAATTGGTTGGCCGTTTGTTGGACTATCGTCGGCGGATTGAAAAAGGGGAGTCATTTGAGGAATTAGCCAAATTGTATTCGGAAGACTTAGGAAGTGGAAAGCGTGGTGGAGATTTAGGATTTTCAAAGCGAGGTCAAATGGTGGCACCTTTTGAGGCCGCTGCGTTGAAGTTAAAGCCGAATCAACTGTCGGATGTCGTTGAATCTGAATTCGGATATCACTTGATTCAGTTATTAGCTGTTCGTGGTCAAGAGTATCATGCGCGCCATATTTTGATTCGTCCAGATTATCAAAAATTGGATTTGACGGAGCCAACACATTTTCTTGATAGTTTACGAATCGTAGTTCAGCGGGACTCTTTAACCTTTGATAAGGCTGCTCGTGAATATTCAGAAGACAAGTTGACGCAAGATGCCGGAGGATTGATGCTAGATATGGCTTCTCGTTCGACGCGTATGCCATTTGATGGAACGATGGAACCGGGTTTGTATTTCTCTTTGGATTCTATGAAAGTAGGAACGATTTCAACGCCAATTCCGTATCGTACAGATGATGGTCGCTCGGCCGTTCGAATTTTGTATTATAAGGCGAAATATCCGCCGCATTATGCAAATTTGAAGGATGATTACCAAAAGATCGCTAACATCGCCTTAACACGTAAGAAAAATGATGTCATCGAAGAATGGTTTCAAAAAGCCAAAGAAGATGTCTTTATTTTTATTGATGATGAATACAAGGAGTGTAATGTGTTGAGTGGGAATTAAGTGAGGAGTTAAGAATTAAGAGGTAAGAGTTAAGAATAATAAAAAACGATAATGGAGCTCAGATGATATCTGGGCTCTTTCTTTTTTTGCTTTGACGACAAACAATGAGTATTCAAATAAAACAAAAAAGGGGTACGATAAATCGCACCCCTTAATTCTTACCTCTTCTAAACCGCCACCGGTGCCTTAATACCCGGATATGGGTCATATCCCTCTAGTGTGAAATCTTCAATGGTGAAATCAAAAATATTCTTTTTAGCTGGATTGATGTGCATGGTAGGTAGTGGACGCGGGCTTCGCGCTAATTGAGTTTCTACCTGTTCCATGTGGTTACTGTAAAGGTGTGTGTCGCCACCAGTCCAAATAAAATCACCTAAGCCTAAATCGCAAACTTGCGCGATCATCATGGTCAATAATGCATAGGATGCTATGTTAAATGGAACACCTAAAAATACATCGGCAGATCGTTGGTATAGTTGGCAAGAAAGTTTACCATCCGCCACGTAGAATTGAAAGAATGCATGACAAGGCATTAAAGCCATTTTGGGCAAATCTGCAACATTCCAAGCGCTGACAATAATTCGTCGTGAATCTGGATTTGTTTTGATCGTTTGAACGGCTTCTTTTATTTGGTCAATTACGACTCCGTTTGCTCCTTCCCAGCTCCGCCACTGTTTTCCATAAACAGGACCCAAATCTCCGGTTGAATCTGCCCATTCATCCCAAATACGTACACCATTTTCTTTTAAGTAGGCGATATTGGTTTCGCCTTTCAGGAACCAAAGCAGTTCGTGAATGATGGATTTAAGGTGCGTTTTCTTTGTCGTCACTAATGGAAAACCCTTTGCTAAGTTAAAGCGCATTTGGTAGCCAAAGACACTGGTTGTGCCAGTCCCTGTTCGATCGGATTTAAAGGTTCCGTTTTCTTTGATATGCGTTAGTAAATCTAAGTATGCTTGCATGCTAGGCTTCGAAGGTTTCCCCGTTGATTAGTAATGAATGGGTAATAGTTGCACTTGGCTCTAATTGCGCCGTTGCAGAACAGTATTTATCCATTGATAATTGGATGGCTTTTAGTGCTTTATTTCCGTCGATTTGGCCCTTCAGTTCAAATTGAATATTGATTTGTCGGAAAGGTGTTTTCTCGGTTCCTTCGATTTTCTCCCGATCACCTTGCACACGGATTTGAAAATCCTCCACGACTTGTCTTTGTTTCTTGAGTATCAAGATTACGTCGATGGCTGTGCAGCCCCCTAATCCCATCAATAACAATTCCATCGGACGCGAACCCGCATTATGTCCTCCGATTCCCTCAGCGGCATCTATGTGTACGGGAATAGGTGAGGAGCCAGTGGCCTCAAAGTGAAAATCTTGATCAATTCGATTTAATAGTACTTCCATGTTATTTTAATTCAGTGGATTTAATAGCTTTGGTCCAAATAATTTCACCTTTTACATTGAACAAAGTGATATTCAATGTACGATCTTTCAATGGTCCCGTAACTTCAATTTTAGAAAATGCACGCTCTTGAACCAAAGTTCCAGGAACCAAGGTCTCATTGTAATCTTGTTTTACGGCATCTGCTTTTCCAGCAGTCATCGGCGAAACAGTTAAATCATATAGGGGATAAGTTCCTGGTCTGTCTAATTTATTTAAGTTGGAAATATGGCGATCTCCAGTTAAAAAGAGCACTCCTGGGATGTTGCGGTTTTTCAATTCTTTCAACAAATAATTGCGTTCCCCTTCGTAATTCGCCATATTTTCGAATACTTTGGCAGGACTTATTACCTGACCACCATTGACAATGACTTTAAAACTAGCCTTTGAAGTTAATAATGCATCGAGTAGCCAGTTCATTTGTTTTTGGCCCCAATAGTCTTTATTGGGATCATTTAATTCGTTCGGGGCCTTATTCCAGCGATCGTCCATCAAGAAGAATTCTACATCAGCCCATTGGAATTTTCCAGTAATGCCTTCATTAGGGAAGATGAAATTCGGATTTCCCCAATACATTTTGAACAATTCAAGCGATGTGTATTTCAACGGAAAAGAGCGATCTGCATCGTTAGGGCCATAATCATGGTCATCCCAAATCGCATATTGGTGAACGTTCGCTAATAATGGCTGCATGGATTTCACCGCTCGAGCATGGTCTATGCGATGAATCATCCCCGTTCTCGAATAATCAGGTTCGCGGTAATAGAAATTATCTCCTCCCCAAAGCATAAAGTCGGGCTTCTTCGCATACATCGCTGCATACACCTCATCTGCCCCTCCGTATGGTCGGCCTGGTCGGTCTGTTGCTTCTTCATTCACATAATTACATGTCCCAAAAATGAATGAAAATGCAGGTGGATCTTTTCGGAATTGCCAAAGTTCTTGCGTTTGGAATTCCAAGGGGTAATCAAAGGATACCTTTTTCCCATTGACGAAAACTTCGTATTCGTATTTTTTTCCCATACTGACTTCATCAGCAATGATACGGGCGATGAAGGCTTGGGCCTTTTCTGTTTTGATTGGATCTGTTTGATGGACTGTTTTGTCGCCCTTTTCCCAATAGTGGATGCTTACCTGTGCAGCTTTTTCTGTTTGTACCCAAATGAGAACTTCCTTCATTTCAGAATAGCCCAACATAGGTCCACTTTTGATTTGTGCAAAGACAACTAGTGGTGCAAGCAGGAATAAGGCAATGATTATGCTTCTCATATTCGTTAGATTAGTATCTTTGTGGCTTACAAATTTTCCTATGGCATATTATTCAATTCAGCACATTCCTTTAACAGATTTGGCCAAAAGTTTTGGTACACCACTTTATGTTTACGATGCCGACAAAATTAGGGAAAAAATCTCGGTTTTGAGGAGTGCATTTGAAGGAATTGATTTGACAATAAAGTACGCTGTAAAATCAAATACTAATTTAGCCATTTTGCGCTTGATGCGGGAGAATGGAGTGGATATGGATGTTGTGTCGCCACAGGAATTAGACCTAGGATTAATTGCGGGATATGAAGGATCAAATATAACCTTCACGCCCTCTGGAGTGCATTTTTCTGAAATTGAATATGCCGTTTCGAAAGGAGCAATCGTGAATTTGGATAATTTATCGGTGCTTGAAAAATTCGGAGCGAAATATGGTGCTTCCAAGCCTTGTTTGATCCGCATAAAGCCGCATGTTTTTGGTGGCGGAAATGAAAAAATTATGACTGCTCATCCGGAATCAAAATTTGGAATTTCAATCCATCAAAAAGCGGAGATTCTTGCGATCGTAGCGAAATACAAAATCAATGTGATCGGTTTGCACCAGCATACGGGTTCAGATATTAAAGACGGCAAGACTTTCGAGCAAGCGGCAACGGCACTTTTTGAGTTTGCCTATGACTTCAAGGATTTACAGATTATCGATTTAGGTGGCGGTTTTAAAGTTCCCTATTCCCCCGAAGATCCCGGTGTTAATATGAAGGAAGTAGGTCAAATCATGAGCGATGCTTTTCGTGCCTTTTGTGCAAAATATGGTCGGGAATTGCGTCTTTGGGTAGAGCCTGGTAAGTTTTTAGTGAGTGAAGCAGGAACATTTTTAGCAGAAACGAATGTAGTTAAATGTGACCCTGTGAAAACCTTTGTGGGGATAAATTCCGGGTTGAATCATTTGATTCGACCGATGATGTATGGTTCTTACCACTATATTTTCAACGCATCGAACTCGGATAGCTCGAATCAAAAAGAATACCGTGTAACAGGTTATATCTGTGAAACAGATACATTCTCATTCGACTTCAAAGGCAAACAAAATGAACGATTGTTGAACGAGGTTAAGGAGGGAGATATCATTGCCATTGCAAATGCAGGAGCGTACGGTTTTACCATGGCTTCTCATTATAATTCTCGTTTTCTTCCTGCGGAGGTTTTGGTTGATGGTGGTGTGGCACGCGTGATTCGCAGAAGAGAGACATTGGATGATTTGTTGAGGGGGCAAGAGGTGTAGGGAATTAAGAGTTAAGAGTTAAGAGGTAAGAGTTAAGAATGTAGAGCCGCGATACTTACTTTGGACGTTCGACTTTGGACTGTAGAGCCGCGATACTTCGCGGCTTTTTTCAATGTACGATAGTCATGGACAATTAAGAGTTAAGAATTTAAAGTCTCAATTCTTCGCATCATATCCTGAGATAATAAATTCAGATTTTAAGAAAAAAGCCGCGAAGTATCGCGGCTCTACATTCTTAATTCTTGCCTCTCAACTCTTAACTAATAAAGCACCCACGTATCCTTCGAACCACCTCCCTGAGACGAGTTCACAACGAGCGAACCTTTTCGCAATGCTACTCGCGTTAATCCTCCTGGCATCACCTTCACGCCATCGCCATAAAGAATATAAGGGCGTAAATCTACGTGTCGGCCTTCTGCGTGATCCTCAATTAAACAGGGTACCCGTGATAAGGATATCGTAGGTTGGGCAATGTAGTTTCTTGGATTTGCGAGAATCAACGTTTTAAATTTTTCTTGCTCTTCTTTGGTTGATTTTGGGCCGATCAACATGCCATAGCCGCCTGCTTCATTGGCTTCTTTCACAACAAGTTTTTCGATGTTCGCCAACACATAGTTACGGTCTTCTTCTTCTGAACAAATGTAAGTTTTGACATTTTGAATGATAGGCTCTTCATTCAAATAATATTTAATGATACGGGGCACATAGGCATAAATGACTTTATCATCTGCCACTCCAGTTCCCGGGGCATTGGCAATGGCAACTTTACCGTTTTTGTACACTTCAAAAATGCCGGGAATCCCAATCATGGAATCTGGATTAAAAACCAAGGGATCTAAAAAGGTATCATCGATTCTTCTGTATATAACATCAACGATTTGAAATCCCTTTGTAGTTCGCATTTTGACATAGCCCTCATGTACGACCAAATCTCGGGCGTCCACTAGTTCTACCCCCATTTGTTGGGCCAAATACGAATGTTCAAAATATGCCGAATTGTAAATTCCTGGTGTCAAAACAACCACAGTAGGTTCTGGTCGGTCGCTGATAAATCGGAGCATCTCCAACAACTTATGAGGATAATCAGAAATGGGCCTAATTTGCGTTTTAGCAACGACCTCTGGAAATGTTTGCTTTAGCAATTCGCGGTTTTCCATCATATAAGAAACGCCTGAGGGACAACGCAAATTGTCTTCCAAAATCATGTATTCTCCATCAGCTCCTCGAATTAAATCCGTCCCTGTGATATGGATGTAAATATTTTTTGCGGGTTTGATTCCTATGCAGGGTCTTAGGAAGTCTTTGGAGGATTCAATTACTTCGGCTGGTATAATTCCATCCTTGATGATTTTTTGGTCCGAATAGATATCATTGAGAAATAGATTCAAGGCTGTTATTCGTTGAATAAGTCCCTGTTCAATCTTCTCCCATTCCTTCGCTTCAACGATTCGTGGGATAATATCCACCGGCATGATGCGTTCGGTTCCTTCGTTTTCCGCATAAACATTAAAGGTTATTCCCATTGCCATCAAGGCTCTTTCGGCGGATTGTTGTCGGCGCGTGAATTCGACTTGCTTTAATTGCTCGACGCGCGCTTTGAAATGTGTGTAACCTGGTCTTACCTCACCGGTTGAGGTAAACATCTCGTCATAAAATCCCTCGGTTTCGTATTTGTCAAAAGTGAAATTCATAGGCTTGTTGTATTTATTAAATGCTTGATTTTGAAATAATTTAGAATTTATATTTTAGAATAAATTGCCTGCCTTCCCTTTTTTTTAAACTTAGTCGGAAATTTCAGTTAATTACCAAAATTTTACAATTTAAAACACTTTTTTGATTGTAATTTGCGACATGGTTTTATTGAATTTCCTCTTTTTTGAAAGTCCTATCGGTGTGATTCGTGTAGAATATACCCACCTAGGTATCTCGAGTCTTCGTTTTGTTGAACACTTTGGTGATAATCACAGCGATAATCCTGAATTAGAAAAACTTATTCTTGCCGATTTACATGGCTATTTCACTCAGAAGAATTACACGTGGAAGTGTACAATTGCCCCTCATTTAGGGACGGAATTTCAAGAGAAAGTTTGGAAAATATTAAATGAAATTCCTGCTGGTGAAGCCTGGACTTATCGGGATATCGCAGAAAGAATTGGGCAACCCAATGCCGCACAGGCTGTCGGGAACGCGAATGGACAAAATCCTGTATTATTGCGAATTCCCTGTCACCGGGTCATCGGTTCCAATGGAGCCATGGTGGGTTATGCAGGTGAATTGTGGCGTAAGGAATGGTTATTGAACCATGAAGGATATGCCGGATTAAACCAACAAATGTCTTTATTTTAGTATGGAGAACGAACAGATTGTTGATGCTTTAGAGCTATTAGTCAAATTGTGGGATGTACATGGCATCAATGAATTTAAAAGTAAAAATCTAAGCTTTGCGGCTCGAGGATTAGATAAATTCGCTGGCCGAATCGCAAACTTGGACGTGGATGCCTTGTATGCGATACCAGGAGTAGGGAAGGTAGTGGTGCAAATTGTTCAAGATATTGCTCAAACGGGATCATGTACTGACTTAGATGCCATGATCGAACAAACGCCTCCCGGGATTTTAGATATTCTTAAAATAAAGGGATTGGGGCCTAAAAAAGTAGGCGTAATCTGGCGCGAATTAGGGATTACTGAATTGGATGATTTATTAGCGGCTTGTCATGCGAATCAATTGGAAACCTTGAAGGGTTTTGGTAAGGCGATTCAAGATAATGTCAAAGCCTATATTTTATTCCTCAAGGAAAATCGTAGGAAATTACGTTTAGATAAGGCTGGGAAATTAAGCCAACAATTACTTGAATTATTGAATCCTGTCTTTCCGGATATTTTCGTTTCTGGCGAATTGAGTAGGAATTGTGAAGTGATTTCTAGCCTCATCTTTATCGTACAAACATCGGATATGTTTGGTGCGCAGGGGCTTATCGAAGGGATTGAAGGGATGCAAACGGATTTCCAACAATCATCTCCCTTTACTTGGCGTGGCCATCTGGAAGGGCATTTAATTCCCATCGAGATTCATTTTACGGATGCTACTCAACTCAAAAGCTTACAATTTCAATTGGGTTCAAATCCGGAGCATTTAGCACGAGTGAATTTCTTCCAACAAAAAAATATTCAACGTACAGAAGACGTTTACAGCACGCAAAATCTGCCATATATTGTTCCAGAAATGCGAGAAGGATTTAAGGAATTCGAATGGGCCCAAAAACATGCATTAACTGATTTGGTTGAATTAAAGGATTTAACGGGTTGTTTGCACAATCACTCCACTTTTTCAGACGGGAAAAATAGTTTATTGGAGATGGCAGAGGCTTGTCGGGCGCTCGGTTTAACGTATTTTGGAATCGCCGACCACTCGCAATATGCCGCCTACGCTGGGGGATTGAAGGAAGAAGATATCATTCGCCAACACGCCGAAATAGATACCTTGAATCAGAATTGGAATGATTTTCAGATTTTAAAGGGAATCGAAGCGGATATTTTGCCAGATGGTAGTTTAGATTATAATGAGCGAATTTTGGCCTCTTTCGATTATGTTGTTGCCTCTGTTCATGCGCAATTGGTCATGGATCAAGAACGTGCCATGGGCCGACTGATTAAAGCCATCGAAAATCCATATACAAGTATATTGGGGCATCCTACGGGCCGTTTGTTATTAACTCGGTCAGGATACCCGATTGATACCCTTAAAATTTTGGATGCATGTAAAGCAAATGGTGTTAGCATTGAATTAAATGCGAGTCCATACCGATTAGATTTGGATTGGCGCCATATTTATGATGCGATGGATAAGGGGGTTTATGTTTCCATCAATCCAGATGCACACAAAATTGAGGGGCTAAAGGATATGGAATATGGAGTAAAGGTTGGCAGAAAGGGAGGCTTATTGAAAGCCTTAACCCTAAATGCCTTACCGCTAAATGAACTGAAAGCTTTTTTTGCAAAAGCCTAAAAATTGGGTTTTAATAGATATTTCGCGTAGAATTCATCGATAATCCGTACGGCATCCGTTGGAGTGTCCACAATCGAAAAGTATTCCAAATCCTCTTCATGGATGTTGCCATGTTGGACCATTGTCGTTTTCATCCATTCAATTAATCCCGTCCAATATTCCTTCCCTACTAATACAACAGGGAATTGCCCGATTTTATGTGTTTGAATCAAGGTTAATGATTCAAACATTTCATCCAAGGTGCCGAAGCCTCCTGGCATGATGATAAAACCCTGCGAATATTTGACAAACATAACCTTTCGAACAAAGAAGAAATCGAAATTGATGTTTTTATCATGGTCAATAAATGGGTTAGGCGTTTGCTCGAATGGTAGTTCGATATTCAATCCCACGGAGCGCCCTCGTTCACTTTTAGCCCCTTTATTTCCAGCCTCCATAATACCTGGCCCGCCACCTGTAATGACACCATAGCCATGACGAACGAGTTTCGCAGCAATTTTTTCGGCAATTTGATAATATTTGTCGGTGGGCTTTGTTCGAGCCGAACCAAAAATACTTACGCAAGGGCCAATTTTAGATAATTTATCGATGCCCTCTACGAATTCACTCATGATTTTGAATATCCGCCAAGACTCTTCGGATTTTATTTGTGCCCACGTCTTGTCACCGAATACTTTCTTAATTCGGTCTTCATCTTCTCTCCATTGATCTGTCATAATTAATCTGTTTGAACATTGGCAAATGTAAGTGATATCAGCTTACCTTTGTCAAAATATTTGACTCCTTTTTTATGACACAAGCTAAATCATTCGCCGTAGGTGGCGATCATGCAGGATTTGATTACAAAGATCAACTAATTGATTTTTTAAAAGCACAAGGTTTTTCTGTGAAGGATTGCGGAACTTATTCTGCTGATTCGGTTGATTATCCTGATTTTGCTCACCCGGTTGCAGAGTCTGTTGAAGGAGGAGAGTCTAGCTTCGGTTTATTGCTTTGCGGAAGTGCGAACGGTGTGGCTATTACAGCCAATAAACATCAAGGAATTCGTGCTGGCTTAGCTTGGAATGTTGAGGTGGCTAAATTAGTTCGCCAACATAACGATGCCAATGTGCTTTGTTTACCTGTTCGTTTTATTTCATTGGAGGAAGCAAAAGCCTGTTTACAAGCTTTTATTGATACCCCATTTGAAGGCGGACGCCATGCGGGTCGCGTAGGAAAAATCGCTTGTTGCTAATTCACTCGTTTGTATAAATGTTTACTTATTTCCTTGTACCTAATCTGAAGGTAGGGCAGATAATTTTGTACGCGTTTAAATTTGCCCGTAGGATCATAGATGAAATTCGGCGGATCTTGTGTCATGTATTGATCCAATAACACAATGGTTTTATATTGATCCAATTCATCAAAGATGGACTTCGATAAATCCCAATTGACAAATGGCCCAGCCATTTGATTATATCGGAATGCTTCAATTTGTGGCCCTAAAACCATTATCTTTTCATTTCTTAAAGATAGTTCACTGGACTTAATCCGTTTATCCACTTGCAGTTTCCAATCCCATTGAAGGGATAAATACGTCAATCCAAGCATGAGCCAGAGCATCATTTCTCGGATCCAATATTTTTTCAACAGGAAAAAACTGTTTAACGTAAAATAAGCCAGTGCAGGTAGGAAAAAGAGGACATTGTTGCTAGCCGTTGCAGGTAATGTAAAAATGGCAAGGATGCTCGTAAAGATCCAAATCAAATTGGTTTGTTGGGCTTTCTGTCCCGTTGATTTAATCTTAGGGTTTTCTACTACTTTCCAAAAACCATAAATAGCAAATCCAAAGGCAGGTATGTATGCCCATGCAATCTCTTGCAATTGTTGCCAAACGGGGGCATGAAATTGAATGGCTGAATTTTGGAATACCTGGATTAAATAAGGGAAGTTACCATGGTAGGCATAAATTAAACCGGTGATGATGTTGATGATGAGAAACCCAACTAGTACCAAAAGCATTTGGCGAATATTGATTCCCGAATAAAAGACTAAACCTAAAATTCCCCAGATAATGAAAAGGAAGTAGCTCGGGTAACACAGTCCCGCAGTGCCAATGTATAGGCCAATTAAAAAGACGCGGTCATCTACATTCAGCGTACTTTGCTGTTTGACAATTTCTTGCCAGGCCAACATCAAAAAACTCAAGCCGAGCAGTGCAGCAGAAGGAATGATGAATTCCAATGAAAAATGAAAAAATACCGCATAGATAAAAAAAGGTAAATAGCCCATGGGAGGCATTAATTCATATCTTTGAATGGTCTTCTGAAAGACAAATGCCTGAAAAATAATTAAACCACTCGCCCAATACGCATTCATAGACATCGGTATCGACATCGCATCAAGTAATTGAAAGAAACCAGCAGCAAATGGTCCAGAATTATCCCGGATGTCTTGATACATTCGAAAGCCTTCATTCAGTTTTTGCCCGATTAATTGATTCTTTAATTCCCAATAAAAGGGTTCAATATCCGCTTGCACAAAGAGAAATGTAGCTAATCCCCATATACCCAACATAATTATTAGTGGAATAGATGCGTTTGAACGGAGAAATTGGAACATAATTGAATTTTGAATTCGCTAAATTACGGTGATTCCAATTATTATTGTGAAATTTGTTAGATTTTTGAGTAGAAAAGCATCGGAGCAATTATGGAAAGTAAACGTCAACAAAAGTTTGGAAGACAAATTCAGAAGGATTTAAGTGAAATCTTTCAAAAAGAATTTAGAGAGTTGTTTGGCAATGCCATGGTGACCGTGACTGATGTAAAAGTAAGTCCAGACTTATCGGTTGCACGTGTCTACTTAAGTTTTTTATTGGCAGACGATGTCAATCAAATTATGTATACTTTATCTGAAAAGAATAAAGCCATTCGTAATGCCTTAGCAAATCGGATTCGTAAACAAGCGCGTATTATTCCACATTTAGGCTTTTATCTTGATGATACTGCTGCCTACGCGGCTAAAATCGAAGCCTTGTTTGAAGGGTTAGTTATTCCTCCATCGGACGGAATTCCATCTGAAGAATTATAATTCGCTTTCCCGTGAATCTATCCTTATTTATTGCAAAAAGGTATTTTTTTTCAAAAAGTAAGGCGAGTTTTATCTCCCTCATTTCACGTATTTCCATGATTAGCGTGGGCGTGGAAGTAATGGCCCTGATTCTAATCCTTTCGGTATTCAATGGCTTAGAAGATTTTCAAAAAGGCCTATTCAAGACATTTGACCCTGATTTGCGCATTGTACAGGCCGACCAGCAAGCTTTTAAATTTACAAAGCAACAACTTCAATCAATCCGTTCAATTCCAGGAATTGCCTTTGTGAATCCCATATTGGAGGACCAAGGCTTACTTCGCTTTAATCAAAAACAACTCGTCGTACGTTTCAAAGGGGTTGATCCCTCGTTTTTGGCCGCTCAACGATTGAAAAAACAAGTTGTCGATGGAGATTATTACATGGGGGATACGACACAAGCCTATGCGATGGTTGGGATAGGGGTTTTTCTAAGCATGGGAATGAGTTTTGAAAATACGGTTGAACCAATACAGGCTTGGTATCCAGACCAACAGCGTTTAAGCCGTTTTTCTCTAAGTGAAAATACCATTCGGAGTCAAACCTTTTATCCTTCTGCTGTCATTGAGGTCGAACAAAATTTCGATAATCAAACTGTTATCGTACCGCTTTTTTGGATGGAGGAACTTCTGAATAAGCCAGGTATGCGTTCTACTTATGAAATAATGCTCGATGGGCAGGCAAATGACAAACAAGTAAAGGAACAATTAATCGCCATGCTTGGTAAGGATTTTCTCATTCAAACTCGGGATGAACAACATGCGCTATTTTTGAAAGCCATCAAAATTGAAAAACTTTTCGTATTTCTCATCATGGCATTTGTGATGGGAATTGCCTCCTTTACACTTTTTTACTCTTTGTCCTTATTGGTCATTGAAAAACGCAAAGATCTTCGCTCGTTTATGGCCATGGGAATTAGCCCCAATCAATTATTGAAAAGTTTCCTTTTCTTGGGACTGATTATCAGCTTCTCTGGGGCACTCGTAGGAATGTTTTTAGGTTTTGTCATGGCATGGGCCCAGCAGCAATTTGGTATTGTGCCTTTGGGAATACCGAATGCCTTAATAGATGCTTATCCCATCAAAATGCATGCGATGGATTTTGTTTGGACTGCGCTCGCAGTCATATTAATTACCTTCATTGCCTCAATCTTCCCAGCTCGGAAAGCGGTTCAAATGACCTTTGAAATTAAGTAGTCGGGGTGAATTCCCCTTCCCACTTCGAAACTACGCAGGTTGCTACACCATTTCCAGCTACCGAAGTAACCGTTCTGCCCATATCTAAGAACGGATCAACACCCAATAATAAGGCGATGCCTTCTGCAGGTAAATTGAACATTGTTAATGTCCCGGCAATAATCACAAGGGATGCGCGTGGTACACCGGCAATTCCTTTGGATGTAATCATCAAGGTCAATAACATCGTGATTTGCTGCTCCATACTTAAATGAACGCCATAGGCTTGTGCGATGAATCCCGTCGCGAAGGTCATATATAACATGGATCCGTCCAGGTTGAAACTATATCCTAGGGGTAATACAAATCCGACGATCCGACGACTGCATCCGAATTTCTCTAAAGCTGCGATGGTTTGTGGAAATGAAGCCTCTGAACTAGCCGTAGAAAAAGAAATGAGCAAGGCTTCTTTTAATTCTTTGATCAACTTCCAATAATTGATTCCATTCACCGCTGCAATGATCCAAAGTATGATCGTTGTGAAGAACAACAATCCCCCCATGAAACAAATCATTAAATAACCATAGCTGATTAAAATACTCAATCCTTTGTTGGCCACAACCGTTGTCATCGCGGCAAATACAGCATAAGGAGCTACTTCCATTACATAATTAACCATCTTGAAAACGACCTCCGCTAAGTTTTCAATGACATGAATTAAGCGCTTTCCTGTTTCACCGATGGACCCTAAGGCAACACCAAAGAATAAGGAGAAAATGACGATTTGAAGTATTTCATTATCAGCTAAAGCCTTAAAAAAACTATCAGGAAAAATGTGTAAAATAAAATCCTCTAAACTCTTTGCTTTACTAGCATCAATGCCCGTTTCAGTGCCTGCGCTCGGTTTAGGCCAACTCTGTAAACTTCCCGGTTTGGTTACATTGACAACAACCAAACCTGTGACCAATGATAAGATCGTTGCAAAGTAGAAGTATCCAATGGTTTTTACTCCGATACGCCCAACGGCCTTAAAGTCTCCTAGTTTGGCAATTCCTACGACCAATGTACAAAACACTAAGGGACCCACTATCATTTTAATTAATCGCAAGAAAATCTTGGAGACAACCTGTACCTTACTAGCGATATCATGGCTTACTTCAGGCGAAAGGGTAAGAAATAGGTATTCGCCTAAGGCGAGTCCCAATACAAATCCAATGATGATTTTTTGAGTTAAACTTAGTTTCATTTTATCGAGGTTGATGCAAGTGTTTCTTATAAAGGGGGAATCGGTAGGCAATCATACCCCAAAGTAAAGGAAATAATAGCCAATCTAAAAGTTTGTAATTTGTTTGAAAATGAATTTTATCAATAACAACGCTTTCATTTTCACTGATTGACTCCATTCTGTGTTCGTGTCTCCATTGCTTGATTCCAAAAGGGACCTTTGTTCCTTCGTCCACAAAAACAAAAGACGTCGCATCTGAATGATCTGATGTTATAACGGAATCCCACCTTGTTTTGTAAATCAAGAAATCCAATTCGATGCTAACTTGATCTTTTTCTTTGCACCCATCAAATTGAATAATCCGAGCAATTGGGAAAGGTGGAGCTAGTTTAGCTAATAGTGTTTTATCAAACTGATCCCTTACATAGGCTAAGGAGGCTGAAACCCGACAAGATTGCTGGAAGTTTGGCATTAAAAGTTCGCCAAAATTTTTATTAAGAATCCGGCGATTGCCTTCATTCCCATCATAATATAAGAAGCCCAAAAGTTATTGGCTGATTCTTTAGATTTGTCTTTATCTGGCTTAACATCATCTGTCTGTATCGCTTGCGCATACAAATTGACCTGCTTCTGAGTTAAGGAATCCGTTTGAATGGTTTTTGTTTTGGGGTGCAAAACCGCATATTCCACCAGGCCAAAATTGCTGAACAATAGGGGAGCACTTATCAGAAAAATGATGAAAATGAATTGTTTCATTCGATTAATTGACTTTTTTCTTTGCTGCTTCAAATTTTTGCATTTGTTGGATGATGGCTTCTTCGTTTGCTTTTTGATCCAATTTATTTTGCTCTTGGTTTGCTAGAATCTTCTCTTTTTCAACTTTTGACTCTTCTAATCGCTTGGTTAATAATTCAGTTTGCCGCTTATTCGAATCCAATTCGCGAATCATGCGTTCAGCAGATTTTTGATTTTTTGTTTTCGTCGCAATTAAGTCATTCAATTTCTTTTCTTGCGTACGCACATCCTCCTCTAAATTGATAATTTTGACAAAATCTTCCAACCAATTACTCGCATCACGGTATTTTTCATGCCCGTTTTGAATGTAAACATCGGGTCCTGTTGAAATGGATACAAATAATTTTGTCTTATTTTTTTCTTCGCTTGTCTTGGAAAGTAAGGTGACTGCATCTTTAGAAATGTCTGAAATCTTGGCTTGATACATATTAATTGCACCGCCTCGACCCGCTTCTACTTTACCGAATTTTTTCAAATAGTTCTTCCAAGATTCAATGACATATTTTTCTTCCGAATTAATGTAGGTATAGAATCCTTCTTTCTTCGCCTTTTCAATTTCATCCATCCCTGTAAACACTTGACCAAAAAGGGATACGCTTGAAAAAATAAGGACGCTTGCTATAATGAATCTTTTCATGGAAAGTTGATTTTTGGAATGTAATGAGCAAAGGTAAATCTTTAAAGACACTTTTTGCACAAGATTAACTCATTTTTTTCATCATTGTTTTGGATGGCAAAAAGGGTGTACTCACCCCCATCTTTTAATTTTAATTTCGTTCGAAGCGCATCTGACTTCAGTGGAAAATTTTTAGTTGATATGTTTACACGCAAGTCGGGGAGATGCTCCTTCAACCAATTTGGTTGCACGGGCCCTGATGCAATAAAAGAATATTTTTTTCCGGGAAATTCGCGTGCATATTCGTTCGAACTATATAAATGGGTATGCTTTCCTAATTGCCAAATAGCTTCTCCCTGAACTAATTTAAAAAATCCAGCCTTCAACAGTGCCGGGTGTGCTTCATATAGGTAGCGTCCTACTTTAGCTATGTGCATGTTTGCCGACCGTTCATCGGAAAGCCTTCCGCTGAAAATTGTTGTTGGTGAATTGGCTAATTCGATGAGTTCAATTTCCGGGTCTAAACTTGATTGCCCCGACTTGATAAAAAGTAATTCCTTAACTTCTTGTTGGTATGCCACCACAAATACTTTTTCCACGCCGCCGAGTTCTTGGATGGCCCGACTGATATCTAATACGGGACTTGTTTTGATTAGTATTTTACTGGTTTTTACCTGGTCCAATAGGTCCAGAACATTTGGCTGACAGTCTTTAAACAGGATGACTTTATTTCCTTGCTGGTCCCTACGAGCAGGATCGACATAAATCCAATCATACGTATTTCTTAAATGATTTAATCCATTTCCCTGGATATGCGTCACGTTTTGCAAGCCCAAAACCTGATGATTGTATTGGGTGTGTTTTGCCAATTCTTCTTGCTGCTCTACGTAAGTGACTTGTTCGCATTGTTGGGCAAATGCCCAAGAATCTACTCCCATACCACCCGTGATGTCGATTAAATTTCCTTGAACGAGGGATGCTTTAAATAAGGCAGTTGCCTCAGAAGATGCCTGTTCCAACGAAATTTGTTGGGGAAAATAAACGGCTTCATGGGCAGTCCATGTAGGTAATTTGTCGGCCAACTTCTGTCTTGCTTGTATTTGGCCAGCAAGCTTTTTAATATCTAAGTGGGGATATTTTTTTGCCGACAAAGCAATAAGGCTTGCGTCATGCTGTAAATGTTCCTGAATGAATTTTATTTCCTCTTGAAGCATGCCACAAAAATAGAATGTTTATATTAAATTTAACCGTAAATAATTATTCAAATGTCGATATATCAATTATCAGTTAATAAGAAAAAGCATCGGGTGGATGTGGATTCAGATACTCCATTACTTTGGGTCATTCGTGATGTCATCGGATATACGGGTACAAAATTTGGTTGTGGAATGGGGTTATGTGGGGCTTGTACCGTCTTATTGAATGGTACCCCGATTCGTTCTTGTTCAACGCCAGTTTCAAGTTTAAAACCAACGGATAAAATTACTACGATAGAAGGATTGTCGGAGAACGCTACCCATCCCGTGCAAGAGGCTTGGGTGGAAGCGCAAGTCCCTCAATGTGGCTATTGCCAGTCGGGGCAAATCCTTGCTGCTTCAGCTTTATTAGCTTCTAATCCCAATCCAAGCGATGAGGATATCGATACTGCCATGTCTGGGAATATTTGTCGGTGTGGTACTTATACCCGCATGCGCCAAGCCATTCATTCTGCCGCACATAAAATTCAAACCGCTAAAAAATCATAAACATGAAATCTACAACTTCGCGTCGCGATTTTTTGCGCATCAGTACGACATCTGCTTTCGTTCTTGCTTTGGGATTCTCCTCGGATAGCAAAGGAAGGCAATTACAAAAAGTAACGACCGTAGGGGTTCAGATTAATCCCTACATTAATATCAATGCAGTAGGAAAGGTAACCTTGTTTAATCCGCGTCCGGATATGGGACAAGGAAC
>JACCDQ011955908.1_pt1 | contig 22330 bp, 20 predicted proteins | sample 7446031 | NCBI WGS metagenome assembly JACCDQ01 (sample SAMN15323442, study PRJNA562643) | freshwater metagenome | isolation source: river surface water | place: USA:Blue River Watershed | collected 2017-08-17
GCAGGCGGACAAGATCGGCTATCCGGTGCTGCTGAAAGCCAGTGCCGGCGGCGGCGGCAAGGGCATGCGCATCGTCGAGCGCAGCGAGGATTTCGACGCCGCGCTGGCGTCCTGCAAACGCGAGGCGATCAGCAGCTTCGGCGACGACCGCGTGCTGGTCGAGAAATATCTGGTCCGCCCGCGCCATATCGAGATCCAGGTGTTCGCCGACACCCACGGCGATTGCGTGTATCTGTTCGAGCGCGACTGCTCGGTACAGCGCCGCCACCAGAAGGTGCTGGAAGAAGCGCCCGCGCCCGGCATGACCGACGCGCGTCGCCGCGCGATGGGCGAGGCGGCGGTGAATGCGGCGAAGGCCGTCGGCTACGTCGGCGCCGGCACCGTCGAATTCATCGCCAACCAGGACGGCAGCTTCTATTTCATGGAGATGAACACGCGGCTGCAGGTCGAGCATCCGGTGACGGAAATGATCACCGGCACCGACCTCGTCGAATGGCAGTTGCGCGTGGCCGCCGGCGAGCGGCTGCCGCTGCTGCAGCACCAGCTGCAGATCCATGGTCATGCGATCGAAGCGCGTATTTATGCGGAGAATCCGGAGAAGGGTTTCCTGCCGTCGATCGGCGCGTTGCAGCACCTGCGCATGCCGGACGCGGTGCAGTTCCAGAACGGTGATGTGCGCATCGACGCCGGCGTGCGCGAGGGCGATGCGATTTCGCCGTATTACGACCCGATGATCGCAAAGCTGATCGTCCGCGGCGACGACCGTGCGCAGGCACTTGCGCGGATGGCGCGGGCGCTTGCTGCGTTCGAGGTGGTCGGGCCGGCCACCAACGTCGCCTTCCTCGGCAGGCTGATTGCGTCGCAGCCTTTCGCCACGGCCGACCTCGACACCGGACTGATCGAGCGCCATCATGCGGCGCTGTTCCCGCCGGCCGGCGAGCCGTCGCTCGCGACCATCGCGCTGGCGGTGGCGCGGCTGGTGCTGCCGGATGCGGCGTCGAATGATCCGTGGGATGCGGCGGGCGGCTGGCGCTTGTCGGGTGGCTATATGCGCCACCTGCGTTTTGCCAGCGACGGCGCCGGGCACGATGTCGAGCTCGCTTACCGGCGCGACGGCTGGCAGCTGTCGTGCGGCAGCACACAGGGGCTGGTGAGCGGTGTACAGAGGGCCGGCAACGACGTGACGCTGATGCTGGACGGCACGCGCGTGCAGGGCCGTGTGGTGCGCGCCGGCGACAGCTTCCATGTCTTCCATGCGGGCCGGCACCGGGTGCTCGACTGGAGCGACCCGATTGCGCATGCAGGCGAGCAGGAGTCCGAAGGCGGCCGGCTGACCGCGCCGATGCCGGGCAAGATCGTGCAGCTGCTGGTGGGCGCCGGCGCGGCGGTCGAGAAGGGTGCGCCGCTGCTGATTATGGAAGCGATGAAGATGGAACATACGATCAGCGCGCCCGCAAAGGGGCGCGTTGCGGAATTGCTGTATGCGGTCGGCGACCAGGTCGCCGAGGGCGCACAGCTGTTGTCATTTACGCCGGAAGAAGGCTGAGAGGGGCGCGATGGGATTGCCGTCGAAAGTAAAAGTCGTTGAGGTTGGCCCGCGCGACGGGCTGCAGAACGAGAAGGAAACGATTCCCGCCGAGGTCAAGATCGCGCTGGTCAATCGCTTGTCCGCGGCAGGTTTTGCGAACATCGAGGCCGCGTCGTTCGTGTCGCCGAAGTGGGTGCCGCAAATGGCCACGTCGACCGAGGTGATGCAGCAGGTCGTGCGCCGTCCCGGCACGCTGTATTCAGCGCTGGTGCCGAACATGAAAGGCTTCGAGGCGGCGCTGGCAGCGCGCGCGGACGAAGTGGTGATCTTCGGCGCGGCGTCGGAAGCCTTCTCGCAGAAAAACATCAATTGCTCGATCGCCGAATCGATCGAGCGCTTCCGCGACGTCGCGCAGGCGGCGAAAGCGAATGGCGTGCGGCTGCGCGGCAGCATCAGCTGCGCGCTCGGCTGTCCTTACCAGGGTGAGGTCGCGCCTGATGCGGTCGCCGATGTCACGCAGCGCCTGCGTGATTTGGGCTGCGACGAGATCGATATCGCCGACACCATCGGCGTTGGCACCGCCGGCAAGGTGAAGCAGGTATTCGAGCGCGTCGCGCGCGACTTCCCGCTTGAGCGGCTGGCCGGTCATTTCCATGACACTTACGGGCAGGCGCTGGTGAATATTTACGCAGCGCTGGAAGTTGGCGTGTCGATCTTCCATTCGTCGGTCGCCGGGCTCGGCGGATGCCCGTATGCAAAAGGCGCAACGGGCAACGTGTCGACCGAGGATGTGCTGTATCTTCTGCACGGGTTGGGTTTACATACCGGAGTCGATCTCGATGCCGTCGTCGATGCAGGGCAATTCATCTCGCAGCATCTGGGTCGCAAGGCATCCAGCCGCGCCGGCAATGCGATCGCTGCGCGCCGCGCGACGGAGGCCGCACGATGAAAGACACGCTGAAACCCGGCCTGCGTTTCGAATGGCAGACCACGGTGCCCGAGCGTTCGGTGGTGCCTGCGCTGTTTGGCGAGCACATCGGTTTTGCGCAGCAGATGCCGGCGGTGCTGGCCACCGGCTACATGGTCGGGCTGATGGAGCTGGCCTGCACGCAGGCGATCATTCCGCACATGGACTGGCCGGCCGAGCAGAGCCTGGGCACGCATGTGAGCTTTTCGCATCTTGCGGCCACGCCGCCGGGCATGACGCTGACGATACGCGGCGAACTGCTCGAGGTCGACGGCCGGCGCGTGCGCTTCCGCGTCGAGGCCTGGGACGGGCTCGACAAGATCAGCGAAGGCGAGCATGAGCGCGCCATCGTCCTCGCGGAAAAATTCCATGCCCGCCTCGCGGAGAAAAAACAGCGTGCGGGCATCTGAAGCCATGGCTGCAAATCTTCCCAACGGCTTTGACCCGCGCACGCACGCGGGGCCGATGCCGTCGCCGTGCATCGGCATCTGCGTGATGGATCATGCCAGCGGCCTGTGCAAGGGCTGCCAGCGCACCATCGACGAGATCATCGACTGGGGCTCGGCGCCGGAAGCGCGCAAGCGCCAGGTGTGGCTGGCGATTGTGCAGCGCCGTGCAGAAGGCTGAGCCGGCGATGCAGCGCATTGGCTACCAGCCCACGGCCGTCGTCACCGGCCCGGCCTACAGTCCGTGGTTCAAGATGCTCGCCACGCTGTTTACCTTCGGCCTGGCCGGCTACGCGGCCAGCTTCATGCTGCGGCATGGCGACGGCTTTGGTTCGCAGGCCTTGCTGCTCGGCGTGATCCTGCTGCTGTTGCTGTCCTATCGCAGTTTCCTGCAGGCGACGGTGACGATCGATGCCGACGGCATCCGCCAGACCGGCCTGCTCGGCAAGGAAGTGCTTTGGAACGAGGTGCGCGGCGCGAAGCTCATCGGCCTGCCGCGCGCCGGCTGGCTGTCGCCGCCGCGGCTGGTGGTGCGTACCGGTGTCGCGTTCTGCACGTTCAACGGCGGTACGCAGGAACTGCTCACCGAGTTCGCGCGTATCTCGCTTGCCTACGAAATGAAAAAATGAATTTCCCGGACACGATGCGCGTGCTCGAGCGCGGCTGGCTTTCGTCAAACAATGTGGTGTTCATCGGCAAGCATCGGACGGCGATCGTCGATACCGGCTATTGCACGCACGGCGAGCAGACGCTGGCGCTGGTGCGGCACCTGCTGGACGGGCGGCCGCTGGACGCGATCTACAACACGCATCTGCATTCCGATCATTGCGGCGGCAACCGCATCCTGCAGTCGCATTATCCGCAGGTGCGCACCCATGTGCCGGAAGCCGAATTTGCGCGCGTCAACGACTGGGAGCAGATGGCGCCGACCTTCGCTGCCACCGGCCAGCGTTGCGAAGCCTTCCGTGCGGACGCGCCGATCCGGCCGGGCGACGAGATCGAGCTCGGTGACCTGCGCTGGGACGCGCTGTATGCGCCCGGCCATCATCCGTATTCGCTGCTGCTGTTCAACCGGCAGCACGGCATCCTGATTTCTGCCGATGCGCTGTGGGAAAAAGGTTTTGGCGTGGTGTTTCCGGCGCTCGACGGCTGGGGCGGTTTTCGTGAGACGCGCGCGACGCTGGACATGATCGACGACCTGCAGCCGGCTGTCGTGATTCCCGGGCATGGCAAGCCGTTCACCGACGTGCAGCAGGCGCTGAAGGAAGCGTATTCGCGCATCAGCTATCTGGAAGCCGATCCGGTGCGCAATGCGCAGAACGGCATCAAGGTGCTGCTGAAATTCCTGCTGATGGAACGGCAGAAAATCCGCCTGACCGATGTGCCGGCGCTGCTGGCCGGCATACCGCTGGTGACGGCGGCGAATCGCCGCTACATGAACTACGGGCTGATCCACCTCGCGCACTGGGCGATCACCCAGCTGCGGCGCGCGGGCGCGCTGGCGGTGGAGGAGCAGTTCATTGTGAATGTCGAGGGAGGGCGGTGACGAGGGGCACCGCCGAGCCCTGGCAACGCCGTCCCGGTCACCGCCCCATTGAAGGCTGAGGGCAGGCCGGACCCGATCGCCGCTGAACCCATGGCGTCATTCCGGCATCCCGTGCCTGCCCGTCACCCCCGTCGCACCCACTCCTTCACCACTTCCTCCACCCCGCGCCCTTCGCGCAGGTCGGTGTCCTGTTGTCCGGACATGATGTCGTCGAAGGCCTGCCGGATGTTGTCGCGCGGCTCGCTCTGCTGGCTGTCGTCGGATTCGTCGCGTTCATGTGGCAGGCGTGGCAGCACGTCCTTGCGCTGCGGCCTTTGTGTACTGACCTGGAATGGCTTGCCTTCGGTCTTCATGGGAACCTCCCGTTGAAAACCTTTGGACACGCCGGACTGCAAAGAAAATCCGGCGCGATGCCCTGCGTCAGGGTTGGTCTTTGAATGGCACCACAGCCGTCACGAAATACTCGGTGTCACCGAAACAGGCGGTCGGCACGCCCTTGTGCTGCTCGTAGGTGAGGATGACCTTGCGGCCGGCGTTGCGGTTCAGCGCCTCGACGAGGCTGTCGTCACGCACCGAAAATTCGAACTTCTCCGGGATGGCGCCCGGCATGCTGGTCAGCAGCAATTCACCTTCCCAAGTCTTGCACAGCCAGCCCTTTTTCGAAAATTTTTGCAGCAGGCCGGCGCGCTCGCCGGACGAATACGACCAGTGCAGCGTCAGCCAGGTATAGCCGCCCAGCGCGAGCAGCGCGACGATCAGCAGCGTCAGCAAGAGGTTCATCGGTTTGCGCATGTCGGTATCGTCCAGTCAGGAAAGGGCAGGGGCATCGCGCGGCTCAGCCGCCTTCGATGATGAAAAAGCGTCCGGTCGAGTAGTTCTGCCGGATCTCGCGCAGCCGCGTGTAGGCTTCCGAGTGATACCAGGCGCGCGCCTGCTCGACCGACGGGAATTCCACGATCACCGTGCGCAGCCCCGCATGATGCTGGTCGTCCTCGCCTTCAAGCTGCTCGCGCAGGCCGCCGCGCGTCAGCACGTACCCGCCATAGGGCTCGAAAGTCGGCAGCGTGTATTTGCTGTATTCCTGCGCATAACGCTCAGGATCATGAATGGTCACTTCGGCGACCACATAGGCTTTCTTCATTGCTGTCCCGTCCCGCTTGCTTTTGCTTTATTTCGGATAGGCGGTGGCCATCACGCGCGCACGTGCCGCGGCGTATTCGCGCTTGAGCCGTGCGACCATCTCGGCCACCGTCGGCACGTCCTCCATCAGGCCTACGCCCTGGCCGGCGCCCCAGATGTCGCGCCAGGCTTTCGCGCCGCTGCTGGTCGAGAAGTTCATCGCCGTCTTGTCCGCCTGCGGCAGGTTGTCCGGGTCGAGGCCGGCATTGACGACCGACTTCTTCAGGTAATTGCCGTGCACGCCGGTGAACAGGTTGGTGTAAACGATGTCGGCGGCGCTCGATTCGACGATCGCCTGCCGGTAACCCTCGCTGGTATTGGCTTCCTGCGTCGCCAGCCAGCGCGAGCCGATGTACGCGAAATCCGCGCCCATCGCCTGCGCCGCGAGGATTGCGTCGCCGCTGGCGATCGAGCCCGACAGCGCGATCGGGCCGTCGAAGAACTTGCGCACTTCGCCGACCAGCGCAAACGGCGACAGCCCGCCTGCATGGCCGCCGGCGCCGGCCGCCACCAGGATCAGCCCGTCGACGCCGGCCTCCAGCGCCTTCTGCGCGTGGCGGATCGAGATCACGTCATGCAGCACGATACCGCCATAGCTGTGCACCGCATCCAGCATTTCCTTCGGCGGCGCGCGCAGCGATGAAATGATGATCGGGATCTGGTGCTTCACGCACACCTCAACGTCATGCGCGAGGCGGTCATTCGACTGGTGCACGATCTGGTTCACCGCGATCGGCCCGATGATCGCTTCCGGATGCGCGTCGCGATGCGCGGCCAGCGCCTGCTGAATCTCGGTCAGCCACTGGTCGAGCATTTCCGCCGGGCGCGCATTCAGCGCCGGGAACGCGCCGACGATGCCGGCCTTGCACTGCTCGGTGACCAGCTTCGGTCCGCTCGCAATGAACATCGGGGAACCAATGACGGGAAGGCTGAGGTGCTGCAGGACGGCGGGCAAGGCCATGCGCAAGTCTCCGGATTTTTATGATCGCTCGATTATAGGTCACCGCGTTCCTGGCGCGCAGCCATCAGGGACAGCCAGCCCGTGAACTGTTCGATGCGCAGTGCCAGTTCGGCCGGCGATTCAGGGGCGGGCAGGCCGCACACGAAATGTGCGAACAGTGCGCGTGCATCGTCGTCCATCGCGCGCTGCACCGTTTGCCAGACGGTGACCCGGCAGCCGGTGGCCGGCATGCCGGGTTCGGTGCCGATGAAGCGATAGGGCAGCGCCTTTTGCTGCCATTCCTGCATGATGTCGGCAGCGGCCTGCTGCAGTGCCGCCCGGTCGACGGGCACGCGCAGATGCCAGGCTTCGTTGGCCGGATACAGCGCTTCGTTTTCCCTTGCGTTGAGCCAGCGGATGTCCCACTCATGGATCGTCGACAGCGCCGGGTCGAGCCGGAAGCCCGAGCGTAGCAGGCGCGTGCCGATCGGGCGCCCCGGCTGCGTGCGATCCGGCACCACCGACAACAGCGGGGCAATCCACGCATGGCCGAGCGCCACGCCGGCGGTCGGGCATACCTGGATGGTGCCGAACGTGGCGCCGCGGGTCAGTACCTGCGCAGCGAGGGCCGGCATCGTGCCGGCGTCAGCGGCAGGCGCCAGCGCGAGTACTCGCTCGACTTCGCGGAACAACAGCGAACGCGGGCCGGCGACCAGTGTCATCAGCTCGGTGCCGGGGCCGAACAGCTTGCGAGCCAGCAGCAGCTCGAGCAGGTCGCGCAGCACGGTGGCGTACAGTTCTTCGTCGCGGCATGCGATTAGTACCGTCAGCGTGCGCAGGTCGATGATCAGCTCATCTTCTTGCCAGTCGACGCTGCTGACTGGTGGCAGCGGCGCGGCGGCGATCGTGTCCTTCGGCCTCGCGTCCAGCCCGACCGCCTGCGCCAGCGCGCCGGCGATGCCGGTCAGCTCCTTCAGCGTGATGCCGGCCGCGGCATACCGGGCGGCGAAGGCGGCCAGCAGGTCACGCGCCTGCTGCGCCTGCGCCGGCGTCAGACGCCGCGCCGGGTCGATGCCGGCTTCGGTGGCGGCGACGGCCTGTGCGGCCGTACTGATTGCCATGTGCAGTTCCCGCGTGAACATCAGGGTGCGTTGCCGCTGGTGCGGCAGGCCGTTGGTGAAGCCGTGCTCCCTGAGCATCTTGTCATCCACCACCGACTCCATTACCGCGCAGCCGAAGCGCTGCGCCTTCAGCAACTGCCCGAGCTGTTCGAGCTCGCCGGCGTCCAGCGCGGACAAGTGCGCATGCAGCAGCTTGCTGTAGACGGTGCGGCTGTGCTCGTCGTCCGGCAAGCCGGGGCAGATCGAATTCACCAGTGAATCCATCGCCTGCGCCAGCAGTGTCGGCGGCCTGAACAGCCCGAGGTCATCCATCGCCAGCGTGGCGCGCATCAGCCGGCGCAGGCTCTGCGCGGTATGCCAGGTGGCGTCGAAATAGTAGTGGGCGCGCTGCTGGACGAGCCAGCCGGCCGGTACCGGCCGGCGATTCCGTGTCTGCAGCAGCGGTGTGTTCGGTACGCGTGCATTGGCCGCAGCAAGCAGATCGGTGCGCGCGCGGTGGGCGCGCCGGTTGTAGTGGACGATATGGATGGCGCGCAGCATGACTGTCCTCCTCCTGGGGGTGAGCGTATGAAGCCGCAAGGGTGCGGGCATCCTCTGACGGGGGATTGTCTTCGTCGCGCGATGACGCAGGCAGGAAAACAGCTTGAAGAACATCAATGACCGCCAGCATTCGGTTCGGTCAATGACGCGTGCCGGAGCGGGCAAAGACCGGGCTGAACTGCCTGCGCCGATCGGCTACACAGGCAGCGCCTGAAACTGCCGTGAACGGAGAAAAGAAACCATGGCCCGTCCTGAATCACTTGGTCTGAATACCCCGGTTCCACTCACCCGCTCGTCGGACGCCGATCCGTCTCTGCCGACCACGACCGCCCAGCCGGTGCGAGCGCCCGTGCTGTCCAACCGTCCGCCGTCATCACAGGCGACTGAACTGACGGCGGTCGACCCGGCCCGTGCGGAAGCGGCGGCAAGGGCAGAAAAGGTTCGCGGACTCGCGCTTCAGTTCTTCTGTCGTGCGCTTGGCGTCTCTCCCGGGCAGGCCGCAGACGCCCAGATGCTGCATCACTACCTGCAGGCGCCGATGGATGGCGCACCGCTGGCGATGGACGCCGCATGGCAGGAACAGCTGCTTGGCGATGGCAAGTTCGATCTCTGGATCGGCAAAATCCGGGAAGCATGCATGCCGATACAGGTCGCCGGATCGGCTGCCTATGCCAGCGTGGCAATGCAGCGGGTGTTTGAAGGCATGGCCGATGGCACCGCCGTGTTCCTGCCTGTCCTGTACGAACTCGGCGCACGACTCGACCATATTGCTTTGTGCGCCGCGCTCGACGTCAACCTCGACCTGCACAGTCTCGAGAGACTCGGCAGCCGCCTCTGCACGCACTTCCTTTGCATGACCGTACTGTCGCCGCGCCTGCGCGTCGAGCCGCAGGCTTTCCCTGAGCCACGGCCATCGGCTGACGACATTACGGACGACCTCATCGAGGCTTTCCAAACCTATGCGCAGGTGTACCAGCAATGGCTGATGCGGATCAGCGAACGGCAGCTGGACGACCCTCGCAAGGACAAGTTGCATCGGCTGTTGCGCACCGCCGACCTGCACGAATGGATGGACGACAATGTGAAGCATCTCGAAGGACTGGGCCCGCGCCGGCAGGCGTTCACCGAGATGGCCAACCGCTGCCTGACCGCGCCGCTGGCCAACTCGCCGATGTCCTTCCTGCTGAATTGCCTGCTGAAGGTCTTCGAATCCTATCCGCAGAATCTGGAACGGCAGGTTGAACAGCTTCAATTGCGGGTCGATGACCCTGACACGCGGGCCAGCGAGCGCGACCGGGATGCGCTAGCGCGGCGGCGCGCCGACCTGCAGCTGCAGTGCCAATTGTGGGCGGAGGACCTGGCATTCATCCGCCGCAAACTGGTGAAGATCGCTGCGCTCGATCATGCCGGCAAGTCGTACCTGATCAGCCAGCTGTCGCTGCTGGCGCAGGCGGAATACCGCCCGCGCAACGGTGCGATCGACTTGCGCGCCGTGTTCCTGCGCGCCAGCCGCCGGCACGAAACGATCGCAGAGACTGACGAACCGGATCAGTGATCGGTGCCGACGATCTCCAGCCACTGCATGAACCGGTTCATCCGCAGCGCCAGGTCGGTCGGCGATTCGGGGTCGGCGAGGCCGGCGTTGAAGTATGCGAACAGCGTGCGCGCATCGTCGTCCATGCCTTGCACGATCGCCTGCAGCACGCTGGCTCGGCAGCCGTGGCTGGGCATGCCGGGCGCGGTGCCGGTGAAGCGGTAGGGCAGGCCTTCCTCCTTCCACGCCTGCGCCACATCGACCGCGGCCTGCTTCAGGCGCTCGCGTTCCACCGGCACCATCACATGCCACGCATGCTCGTCCTGGAACAGCGCCGCGTTTTCGTGCGCGTTCAGCCACCGCACCGGCCACTGCCGGACTTCGCAGTCGTCCGGCTCCAGCCGGAAGCCCGGATGCATGTAGCGCGTGCCAATGTTCACGGAGGGTTTCGTCTTGTCCGGCAGGATCGACAGCTGCGGGCCGATCCACGCATGGCCGAGTGCAATGCCGACCGTCGGCAGCACCTGGACCTTGCCCATCGCGCCGGCGGTGGCCAGCACCCGCGCGGCGCTGGCGCGCAACGCCGGCTCGGGGGCGGCCGGCTGCGCCGAGACGATTCCGTTCAACGCTTTCTGCATCCGCGTACGGTCGGCGCTGCACAGCCGTGACGGATGCGCATGCGCGCCGAACATCTTGCGCGTGACCAGCAATTCGGTCAGGTCGCGCAGCAGTTCGCCCAGCAACCGGCCGTCGGTGTCGGCGGCCAGCGCCTTGATGGCTGCCGCGTTGATCAGCAGCGCGTCGTCCTTCCAGTCCAGCAGGCTGCCGCGCGGCGTTGCCTGCACCGCATGGCCGAGCGCCGGCGCCGGCAGGCCCAGTACGTCCGAAAGTTGTCCGGCGATCGCCACGATATCCGCGACCGATTGCGCGCCGGTCGGCCAGTGCAGCGCCGCGTCCAGCAGGCACTGGCGCGCCGCGCGGCTCTGGTCTTCGCCCGGCACGCTGCCGGGCAACGGGCGTCGCCCGATCGCGGCCGCATGGTCGATCGCATCGTCGAGCAGGTGGTGCCAGTCGGACGGCAGCACGGCCCGGTCCTGCGGCTGGCCGGTCGCAAAGCCGAACTCGTCGTAGATGTCTTCCTGCGCCGCAGTCTTGCCGCTGACGCCGTCATAGCCGCTGGACTTCAGCGCGCGTGCCAGCGACTTCAGCTCTTCCGGCTCGAGTCCGGACAGGTGCATGTTCAGCAGCAGGCCGAAGTACGCATGGCTTTCGCTGTCCTGTCCGCCCTGCGGGCAGGTCGATGCCACCAGCGTGTTGACCGCGCTGACCATCAGCGCTTCATCCGGCACGCGCCCGAGCGTGTGTCCCGGTTCGCGATACGCGTGCAGCACCGTGCGCAGCGTCAGCGCCGATTGTGCCGAGGCGTCGAAATAATGGGTGGCTTGCTGCGTCCGTGCCCAGGAAGGCGGTGGTGCGGCAGCCGGGCGATTGCGCATGTCAGGCGGGCGCCGGCCGGCATGCGGGCCGGCCGCTGCGCCCGGGACAGAGCGTGCAGTACGCGTGGTGCGGGTCGTGCGTGTGGTGCGTATCGTCAAGGCGTGCATCCGATGTCTCCCTGTAAGTTGACCGAATGATTCATCAGGGTCGATGAACCGGTGCTGATCGTGCACCCGGGCGTTGACAGGTGATCATCGGTGCGGTTGACGTTTGTCAACCGCGTGAACGGAAATGTTCGGTTGCTGGTTCGGTGCGGAAATCGTTACTGATAGCTGCGTGCGTCCTCGATCACCTTGCCGTCATTCGGCAGAGTACCTAACGCTTGCAGCTTCACGTTGCCGCGCAGCTTGGTCACATCGCGGATCGACGCGACGATCGCCTCGATCTCATCGAGCGAGCCTTGCGGATCGGCGACTTCGCAGTGCAGCGTCATCTCGTCGTTCGCCATTTCGCCGGACACGACCAGGCGCGCCTTGCGGATGACGGAATGGCGGCGCGCGATATCGGCCACCTGCGAAGGATGCACGAACATCGCGCGCACCTTGGTGGTCTGGTCCGCGCGTCCCATCCAGCCGCGGATGCGCGTGTTCGTGCGGCCGCAGGGCGACGCGCCCGGCAGCACGGCCGACATGTCGCCGGTGGCGAAACGCACCAGCGGATAGTCCGGATTGAACGACGTGATCACGATCTCGCCGACTTCGCCTTCGGGCACCGGATCGCCGGTACCGGGACGCACGATCTCCAGCAGCAGCGTCTCGTCGAGCACCATGCCCGGATTCACCTTGCCGTCGCTGAGCGTCTCGTAGGCGATGTTGCCGATGTCGGCCGAGCCATAGGTTTGCAGCACGAAGGGCACGCCATGCTCGTTCAGCCATTGCCGCAAGGACGGCGGCAGCGCCTCGGCGCCCACCAGCGCCATTTGCAGCGACCGGATGTCTTCGCCCATTTCCTGCGCCTTCTCGACGATGATCTTCAGGAAGGAGGGTGTGCCCGCATACACTTTCGGCTTCAGCAGGTTCATCGCCTGCACCTGCATCTCGGTCTGGCCGATGCCGGCCGGGATCACCGGGCAGCCGAGCTTCGCTGCGCCGCCCTCGACCATCAGGCCGGCCGGCGTGAAGTGATAGGCGAAGCAGTTCTGGATCAGGTCGCCGGCGCGCACGCCCAGCGCGTGGAAGGGGCGCGCATAGCGCCACCAGTCGGCGCCGCGTCCTTCTGGGTCAAAGATCGGGCCTGGCGACATGAAGATCCGCGACAGCTGTCCGGCCGGCGTCGTATTCAGCCCGCCGAACGGCAGCGCGGCCTTCTGCAATTCCTTCAGTTGCGACTTGCGCGTGACCGGCAGCTGCGCGAGCGCGGCGCGGCTCGTCACCTGCTGCGGGTCGACATCCTTCAGGATCGCGGCCCAGCCGGGAGCCTGTTTCGCGCGCGCGACCAGCGCGGGCAGGGCAGACAGCAGGTCTTTTTCGCGCGCGGACGGATCGCGCGACTCGAGAGCGTCGTACAGGTCGGTCATGACTGTCGGGAAAATTGGTTGGTTTATGCGAGCCAGCGTTTGCGGCGGCGGTAGAACTTCATGTCGCGGAAGCTCTTGCGTCCCGCGCCGGACATGCCGAGGTAAAACTCTTTCACGTCCTCGTTGGCGGCAAGGTCGGTCGCCGCGCCTTCCATCACCACGCGGCCGTTCTCCAGGATGTAGCCGAAGTCCGCATAGCGCAGCGCGATGGTGGTGTTCTGCTCAGCCAGCAGGAAAGACACCTGCTCGGTTTTGTTCAGGTCCTGCACGATCTCGAAAATTTCTTCGACAATCTGCGGCGCCAGTCCCATCGACGGCTCATCGAGCAGGATCATCGACGGCCTCGCCATCAGCGCGCGGCCGATCGCGCACATCTGCTGTTCGCCGCCGGACGTGTAGCCGGCCTGCGAGCTGCGTCGCTGCTTCAGCCGCGGGAAGTAGTGATAGACCTTCTCCAGCTCGGCCTTCAGTTCCGCGCGGCCGAGCTTGCGCGTGTAGGCGCCGGTCAGCAGGTTTTCCTCGATCGTCAGGTGGCCGAAGCAGTGGCGGCCTTCCATCACCTGCGACAGCCCGCGCCGGACCAGTTCGTTCGGCGTCAGCTGGTCGATGCGCTCGCCGTTGAATTCGATGCTGCCCTTGGTCACGTCGCCGCGCTCGCCGCGCAGCAGCGTCGAGATCGACTTCAGCGTGGTCGACTTGCCGGCGCCGTTGGCGCCCATCAGCGCGACGATCTTGCCGCGCGGGACGGACATCGACACGCCCTTCAGCACGAGGATCACATGGTCGTAGATGACCTCGATGTTGTTGACGGTGAGGATGGATGGGGTGCTCATGTCATTCGCGGGTTGGGTGGTCCGGTACGAGAGTCGCCGGATCCCGGCGCAGGCCGGGATCCGGTGCCTTCGGATCGTTTACTTCATGCAGGCAGGCGTAATGCCCTTTTCCTTCGCATAGGCGGCCGACGAGGTCTCCAGCAGCTTGCGCACCAGCGCCTTGTCGCCGGTCAGCCAGTTCTTCGACAGCGCCACCCATTTCTTGCCGTCCCACTGCACGACCTTCACCGCGCCCGAGCCTTCGTGGTCATCGCACGAGGTCTTCACCGGCGGGAACAGGTCGTCGACGCCCAGTTCTTTCTGGCGGGCGCGATCGACGTTCAGGTTTTCCAGTCCCCAGCGCATCTGCTCGCCGGTGATCACCTTGCCCTTGCCGAACTTTGCCTGCGCATTGCGCATCCCCTCGACCATCAGCACCGCCGCCACCAGGCCGCGCATGTACATCACGTTGCCGACGCGGTCGAGTTCCTTCAGGTTGCCCTTGCCGGCCTTGTACAGCTGCGTGCGGATCTCGTCGAGCAGCGGATACTCGCCCGGGGTGGTGAAGCTCATCGTCGAGAAGCCCTTGGCCGCCTCGCCCGCCGGTTCGGTGTCTTCCTCGGAGCCGGCCCACCACACGCCGAGGATCTTCTCGCGCGGGAAACCGTTGCGTTGCGCGGTCTTCAGGCCGACCGCGCTCATCACGCCGAAGGTCCACATGATCACGTAGTCCGGATTGGCCTGGCGGATCTGCAGCCACTGCGACTGCTGCTCATTGCCCGGCGGCGTGACCGGGATCTTGATCAGTTCGAAGCCCCACTTCGCGGCTTCGGCCTCAAGCACCGGCAGCGGCTCCTTGCCGTACGCGGAGTCGTGGTACAGGTGGACGATCTTCTTGCCCTTGAGCTTGTCCATGCCGCCGGCCTTTTCGCCGAGGTGCACGACCATCGCGCCCGCCTGGTTCCAGTAGGTGGTGATCAGCGGGAAGACATACGGGAACACCTTGCCGTTGGCGGCGTCCGAGCGGCCGTAGCCGAGCGTGGTCAGCGGCACCTTGTCCTTGCTGACGCGGTCGAGGATGCCGTACGCAATGCCGGTCGACACCGGCTCGACAATCGTCGCGCCGCCGTTGCGGCTCTTCAGGCGCTCATAGCATTCGACGCCGCGCGACGCGTTGTATTCGGTCTCGCACTCTTCCCAGCTCAGCTTGACGCCGTTGATGCCGCCTTTCTGGTTCACCAGCGTCATGTAGTCGATCATGGCGCCGAAGAACGAGGTGCCGTTGGAGCCGTACGGGCCGACCCGGTACGACAGCAAGGGCACAAACTGCTCGTTGGCCCACGAAAAACTGCTCGACGCCAGCAGCGCGGCGCCCAGCAGCAGCGATTTGATGAATTTCATGTCGTCCTCCTCGTTGTTGTCTTGATGGCCGTCGTTGCGAATCAGTGCGGGAATGGCCACAACCGCAGTTTTTCCTTCGCGATCTGCCACAGGCGCGCGAGCCCGTGCGGCTCGACGATCAGGAAGAAGATGATCAGCGCACCGAACACCATCAGCTCAAGATTCGACGCGACCGCGGTGGAAATCTGTGCAAAGTGGGCGAGGTTGTTCAGCACGATAGGCAGCAGCACGATGAACGCGGCGCCGAGGAAGGAGCCGAGCACCGAGCCCAGGCCGCCGATGATCACCATGAACAGCACGCGGAACGACAGGTCCAGGCCGTAAGCTTCCGGCTCGACCGTGCCGAGGTACGCATACGCATACAGCGCGCCGGCCACGCCGCAGTAGAACGAACTGACCGCGAACGCGAGCAGCTTGGTGCGCATCAGGCGAATGCCGATCACTTCGGCGGCGACGTCCATGTCGCGCACCGCCATCCAGCAGCGGCCGATGTTGGAGCGCACCATGTTTTTCGCTGCCAGCGCCAGCACGGAGACGATGCCCAGCACCAGCAGGTACTTGGACGCCGGCGAGTCGAATTCATAGCCGAGGATCTCGATCTGCTGCGCGGTGATCACGCCGGACGAACTGAAATTCGTGAACCAGCGCACCTTGGTCAGCGCCCAGACAACGAAGAACTGCGTGGCCAGCGTCGATGCGGCAAGGTAGAAGCCGCGCACGCGCAGCGACGGCAGGCCGAACACGATGCCGACCGCCGCGGCACACAGGCCGCCGAGCGCGAATGCCGCCAGGATGGGCATGCCGGGAATGCGCAGCATGAAGTTGTAGGACGCGAATGCGCCGACGGCCATGAAGGCGGCCGTGCCCAGCGACAGCTGGCCGGCATAGCCGGTCAGGATATTCAGTCCCAGCGCTGCCAGCGACAGGATCATGAAGGGGATCAGGATCGCCGAGAAGAAGTAGGGCGAGGCGGCGAAGGGCACGACCACGAAAGCGACTGCGAGCAGCAGCGCGAGCGCGATGCGGTCCTGCCGGATCGGGAAGATCTGGCCGTCGGACGCATAGGTGGTCTTGAATTGCCCGGCTTCACGGTACAGCATGGGTCAGATCCTCCGGATGATCTTTTCGCCGAACAGCCCTTCGGGCCGCACCAGCAGGAACAGCAAGGCCAGCACATACGGGAACCAGCCCTCGATGCCGCCGCCGACGAAGGGGCCGAGATAGACCTCGGCCAGCTTTTCGGACGCGCCGATGATCAGGCCGCCGAGGATGGCGCCCGGCACTGACGTGAAGCCGCCGAGGATCAGCACCGGCAGCGCCTTCAGCGCGACGAAGGTCAGCGAGAACTGCACGCCATTGCGCGCGCCCCACAGCAGGCCCGCGACCATGGCGACGAAGCCGGCCACGCCCCAGACGATGCCCCAGATCTGCTGCAGCGGAATGCCGACGGCGAGCGCCGCCTGATGGTCATCGGCGACCGCGCGCAGCGCGCGGCCGACCTTGGTGCGCGAGAAGAACAGCGCCAGTCCCGTCACCAGCAGCGCGCAGATGCCGGCGGCGATCAGCTCGAATTTCGAGACCAGGATATTGAAGTGCTCCATCAGCGATTCGAGCGGCACGTCCTCGATGCCGAGGTCGAGGCGCTTGACGTCGGCGCCCCACAGCATCTGCGCGAGGCCCTCGATGAAGAAGCTCAGGCCAATGGTGGCCATGAACAGCGAGATTTCCGGCTGGTTCACCAGCGGCCGCAGCACCACGCGCTCGATCGCCAGGCCCAGCGCGTACATGATGACGACGGTGGCCGCGATCGCGACCCACATCGGCCAGCCGAACTCGGCCAGCGACACGCAGGTCAGCGCCGCGAAGAACAGCATCGCGCCCTGCGCGAAGTTGAACACGCCGGACGCCTTGTAGATCAGCACGAAGCCGAGCGCAACCAGCGCATACATCACGCCGGAGAGCAGGCCGCCGATCAGGACTTCGAAGAAGAAGTTCAGGTTCATTTGTGGTCTTTTCGTGTGCAGGAATGGGTCCCGGCTTGCGCCGGGACGACGTGTGAAAAGCTGCCAGCCCTGAAAACGTCATCCCGGCGCAAGCCGGGATCCATGTACTTTGACGGACCCTGCGGTTTCAATGCGCCACCCCCAGATAAGCATTGATCACTTCCTGGTTGTTGCGCACCTCGTCCGGCGTGCCGTCGCCGATCTTCTTGCCGTAGTCGAGCACCACCACGCGGTCGGAGATGTCCATCACCACGCCCATGTCATGCTCGATCAGCACGATGGTGGTGCCGAACTGGTCGTTCACGTCGAGGATGAAGCGGCACATGTCCTGCTTTTCCTCGACGTTCATGCCCGCCATCGGCTCGTCGAGCAGCAGGATTTGCGGTTCGGCGGCGAGTGCGCGGCCGAGCTCGACACGCTTCTGCAGGCCATACGGCAGCCGGCCGACCGGCGTCTTGCGGATATGCTGGATCTCGAGGAAGTCGATCACTTCCTCGACCTTCACGCGGTGCGCGATCTCTTCGCGCTGCGCCGGCCCTGCATACAGCGCCTGCAGCAGGAAATTCGAGCGCATCTTCAGGTTGCGCCCGGTCATGATGTTGTCGAGCACCGTCATGCCCTTGAACAGCGCAATGTTCTGGAAGGTGCGCGCGATGCCGCTTTTTGCGGCGACATGGGTGTTCATGTCGCGCCGGTGCTCGCCGCGATAAATGATCTCGCCCTGTTGCGGCCGGTAGACGCCGTTGATCACGTTCAGCATCGAGCTCTTGCCCGCGCCGTTCGGGCCGATGATGGCGCGGATCTCGTGCTCGCGCACGTCGAAAGAAATGTTCGTCAGCGCCTTCACGCCGCCGAACGACAGCGAGATGTTGCGCAGGTCGAGGATGACATCGCCGATCTTGCGGCCGTTGGGGTTCATGTTCTCCATCATGCCGCCTTGCGTGCGTCGGCCGGCGGCGTCGCGCTGCCGTAGGTCCTGACGTCGCGGATCTCGAGGTCGGCGGCGATCATGCCCTGCCGTCCGTCCTCGAATTTCACCTGCGTCTCGATGTACTGGCGCGGCTTGCCCGCGTACAGCGCATCGATCAGCACCGCATATTTTTCCGCGATGAAGCGGCGCCGCACCTTGCGCGTGCGGGTCAGCTCGTCATCATCGGGGTCGAGTTCCTTGTGCAGGATCAGGAAGCGGTGAACCTGTGAATTCGACAGCAGCGCGTCATGCGCGAGATCGGCATTCACCTTCTCCACGCAGTCGGCGATCAGCTGGTACACCGCCGGCTGGCTGGCCAGGTCGGTATAGCCGCTGTAAGGCAGGTTGCGGCGCTCGGCCCAGTTGCCGACGGCTTCCATGTCGATGTTGATGAAGGCATTGCAGCTGGCCTGGCCATCGCCGAATGCCACCGCTTCCTTGATGAACGGGAAGAACTTCAGCTTGTTCTCGATGTACTTCGGCGCGAACATCGTGCCGTCGGCCATGCGGCCCACATCCTTCGCGCGATCGATGATCTTCAGGTGGCCGTCCGTGTCGAAGAAGCCGGCGTCGCCGGTATGGAAATAGCCGTCGGCGTCGATCGCTTCGGCGGTATCTTCCGGGCGCTGGTAGTAGCCGACCATCAGGCCGGGCGAGCGCACCAGCACTTCGCCGCTGTCGGCGATCTTCACCTCGACGTTCTTCATCGGCTTGCCCACCGTGTCGAGCTTGACGTCGCCGGAGCGCTGCATGCAGACCGTCACGCAGGTCTCGGTCATGCCGTACAGCTGTTTCAGGTTGATGCCGATCGAGCGGTAGAAGTCAAACAGGTCGGGCCCGATCGCTTCACCGCCGGTGTACGCGACACGGATGCGCGACAGGCCCAGCACATTCTTCAGCGGGCCATACACGAAGAGATCGCCCAGGCCGTACAGCAGGCGGTCTGCCAGCGACACGCCACCTTTGCCTTCGAGCAGTTTCAGTCCCGCGCGGCGCGCAACCTTCATGAAATAGTGGAACATCGTTCGCTTGATGACGCCCGCATCCTCGATGCGGATCATCACCTGCGTCAGCGTGTTCTCGTAGACGCGCGGCGGGCCGAAGTAATAGGTCGGGCCGATCTCGCGCAGATCGGTGCCGACGGTGGCCGGCGATTCCGGGCAGTTCAGGCAGAAGCCGACGATGTTCGACAGCGCATACGAATACAGGAAGTCACCGACCCAGGCCAGCGGCAGGTAGCAGAGCACGTCATCGTCCTGCGTCAGGCCGTCGAACTCGGCCAGCGTGGTGCCGGTGGCGATCAGCGCGCGGTATGAATGGCAGACGCCTTTCGGCTTGCCGGTGGTGCCGGACGTGTACAGCATGACTGCGACATCGTCGGGCTCGCCGGCATCGACCTCGGCGAGGAAGAAATCCGGATGGTCGCGGTCATGCGTGGCGCCGAGCGCCTGCACGCCGTCATACGAATGCAAGCCGGCCTGCGCGTAATTGCGCAGCCCGCGCGGATCGTCATAAATGATGTGCGACAGGCCGGGCACGGACGCGCGCGCCTCGAGCAGCTTGTCGACTTGTTCCTGGTCTTCGACGATCGCGAAATCGATGCGCGCGTTTTCCAGCACATAGGCCATGTCGGCCGCCGGCGCGTCCTGGTACAGCGGCACGGCAATGCCGCCGAGCGACTGCGCAGCGGCCATCGCCAGGTACAGGCGCGGACGGTTGTCGCCGACGATCGCCAGGTTCATCCCGCGGCGAAAGCCGAGCTCCGCCAGCCCGCACGCGAGCCGGCGCACTTCGTCCGCCGCCTGTGCCCAGCTGGTCGTCTGCCAGATGCCGAGGTCCTTTTCGCGGAACGCAGGCCGCCCGGGCCGCGTTGACGCGTGCTGCAGCAATAGCCGGGGGAAGGTATCCGCCGGCCGGGTAGTTGTCTCCGCCATGGCTTTCCAATGGTCGTATCGTTTTCCCGGGCGTATCCGTCCCGGTTTTCGTACAATCATAGCGAGGTACCGGATTTCCAAGTGTCATCCGGCAGACAATCCCCGATATTTCAATCTTGCGCCGCAGCATTCAATGACCGTGATCAACAGGCTTTCGCTGGCTGAGTCGCTGACCCACACCGCCTGGGCCGATGCCCTCACGCCGGAACAGCGGGCGCGTGTTGAGCGGGACATGTTCGAACGCAGTTTCGAAGCGGGCAGCTATGTGTGTCGCAAGGGCGAGCCGGTCGACTACTGGATGGGCGTGGTCGACGGCCTGCTGAAAATGAGCAGCGTGTCGCCGCAGGGCAAGGCGGTCACCTTCACCGGCATGCTGGCCGGCGGCTGGTTCGGCGAGGGCTCGCTGCTGAAGACCGGCGTCCGCTTGTATGACGTCGTCGCGCTGCGCGACAGCCATGTCGCGTTCATGCCCCGCACCACCTTCAACTGGCTGCTCGACAACAGCATCGGTTTCAACCGTTTCCTGCTGAACCAGCTGAATGCGCGGCTCGGCCTGTTCATCTCGCTGGTCGAAGTCGATCGCAGCCTCGATGCCGACGCACGCGTCGCGCGCTGCATTGCATCGCTGTTCAACCGCGACCTCAATCCCGCCGGCGGCACCGAGCTGCAGATCTCGCAGGAAGAGCTCGGCTATCTGTGCAGCATGTCGCGCCAGCGCGCGAACCAGGCGCTGCAGGTGCTCGAGCGCGCCGGGCTGCTGAAGCTCGACTACCGCGGCCTGACCGTGCTCGATCTCGACGGGCTGCGCAATTTCTGACGCCTGACGAAATGCCCCGGCGTGCAAGCCAGAGCGCGGGGCGGTCGTTCCTCGATAACGTCGTCCCTGCGCAGGCTGGGCCCCGTCGTCGTTGAACCCATGGCGTCATCGGCAACCAGCGTCGCTGACCCGGTAGCGGCATGTCATCGACGACACAAGTTTTCCTCCTGCCCTTCCTGCGTTAAACAGCATTCCCCTGTTGCGCCATGCCATTGCGCGGAACCGAAGGTATTGAAATCCGGTCAACCTGACTGAGCTTGCGGCCTCGCGTTGCCGTGCCTTATCCATCCGGTGCCCGATCGCTGTCGGCGGCACCTGCCTGACAGGCTGATGCGTCCATTCCAGTTATCGCTGCGTTTCATCTTTCCGCTTGCCGTCGTGCTCGGCGCCTTCGCGCTCGTGATGCTGCCGCTGGTCGACGAACTGGCGCAGCGCTGGTTCCTGCGGGACCTCGACATCCGTTCGCAGCTGCTGGCGCGCTCGCTGCGCGACCCGATGGCCGACCTCGTCGCGTTGCAGGATGCGCAGGGCATACAGTCCCTGTTCGACCGCAGCATCAGCGATGCGCATGTGCGCGCGATCGCGTTCTGCGACATGAGCGGGCGTCTGCTGTACCGCAGCAGCGGCTTTCCACCGGGTCTGGGCTGCGAGCCGGGCGCGCCGCAGGGCTTGCGCGTCACCGATGCGCCGCTCGAACAGGACGGCATCACGCTCGGCAGGATCGTGATTGCGCAGGAGACCGGCTTCATTGACCGCCGCACCGATGAATTCCGCAATTACCTGTTCGCGATCTTCCTGCTGATGTTCATCGTCATTTCCGCGCTCGGCGCATGGATCGCGCACTGGGGCTGGCAAGGCTGGATGCAGTCGCTGAAGACGCTGGTGAGCCGCGACACCGTCGGGCCCGGCCGGCTCGGCGCGCCGCCGGCGCCGCCGGAGTTCCGTCCGCTGGTCAGCGACCTGCGCGCGCTGCTGCACGAGATGAATCTCGAGCGGCGCACGCAGCAGCAATCGCCGCAGGCATGGACGCCGGAGAAGCTGCGCTCGCTGCTGCATGACGAACTGGCCGGCGACCAGGTGCTGGTGGTGTCGAACCGCGAGCCCTACATTCACGAGCAGGGCGAGCACGGCATCGTGGTGCGGCGCCCGGCCAGCGGGCTGGTGACCGCGGTCGAACCGGTGATGCGCGCCTGTTCGGGCACCTGGATCGCGCACGGCAGCGGCTCGGCCGACCGCGTGACGGTCGACGCGCACGACCGCGTGCCGGTGCCGCCGAAGCGGCCAGCCTACACATTGCGCCGCGTCTGGCTGACGGCCGAAGAAGAGCAGGGCTATTACTACGGCTTCGCCAATGAGGGGCTGTGGCCGCTGTGCCATATGGCGCACGTGCGGCCGGTATTCCGCACGTCGGACTGGGAGCAGTATGTCGCCGTCAACCAGCGCTTCGCCGATGCGGTGGTGGCCGAGGCGCATGGCGACGACCCGGTCGTGCTGGTGCAGGACTATCACTTCGCGCTGCTGCCGCGCATGGTGCGCGAGCGGCTGCCGAAGGCGACCATCATCATGTTCTGGCACATAC
>JACCDQ011186977.1_pt1 | contig 22323 bp, 30 predicted proteins | sample 7446031 | NCBI WGS metagenome assembly JACCDQ01 (sample SAMN15323442, study PRJNA562643) | freshwater metagenome | isolation source: river surface water | place: USA:Blue River Watershed | collected 2017-08-17
CAGATACCCATAATGGTATCATCATTAAGTGTTGCTAACGTTACGAAGACTGCATCAACGACGTTACTTTGAACAAGTTTAACTGGTGCTCCTTTTGGAATATCACCAACTGCAGTTGCAACAAAGTGAATAGCATTAGCATGGACAAAGTTCGAAACATCATCAATAATCTTATTAGTTAGTGTGGCATATGAACCAGCTGATAGTTCAATAAGGCGGTCATTTAATGTGTCAATTGATACTCTATATGACGTATCTGGATCTGTAATAAGTAAATACTCGGTACCAATTAGATTACCAATATTTTTTTCTTCTAAGTCATTAATAGTCGTATATGACATGTGTTGCTCCTAATTAGCTTACGATGGTTGTCATCGTATTTGTTCCGGCGTTGATCATTCTGATTGTAATGTATTCGGCGACGTATGTAGGCTGCACAGCAATCTCTACAATAATCTCATTATTTTCACCAGCTTTTACATAAACTCTAGCATCAGTGATACCATTATTGATCTTAACGTTCTCAAGATATTGTTTTACGTGTGATGCTACAATTTTTCTAACGTTTAGTGTATTTTCTTCAAATACGAACTTATTTAGAATCTTCTTCGTATTCTTTTCTAAGTGGTTAAATAAGCTTCTGACGTTAACACGATTAAATGCGCTTGGTCTATCAAAGAAAGTCTTTTGAGACATCAGAGTATTATTCTTCATGATGTTCAACCCCTTCTTATAATATTCATCGTTTTCTTTATCAGACATAACCATGTACATTTTTTGAAGGTTCTTAATAGAACCTTTTTCTAAACCAGCAGACGCTATCCACGGTGCAGTTAGTGATGTTTGAGCTTTCAAACCAGCAATATCTGCAGCAACGTTAACAACCTTATATGTGTTTGTAAACATATCTAACTGCACTTTCGCATTCATTGTGAAGTGAGTAAATTGACTCTTAGGCAATGAATTAATGTATCTATTAATTTTTTTCTTGGCTACTTCAGTTAACTTACTAGGGATCTTATAAACATCTAATCCAATGATGCTGCCGTTATGTAAATATGCAACTTCCTGAGGCTTACCTGAACCCATTAGAAGTTTTAAGTATGTGATTAACACTGTTGGCAAACCAATGAATGCAATGCAATCTTTTCTTGCTTCAGCAAATTCTATTGCCAATTCATTAGCCTTTTCATTACCAATAACGATGTCAATATCATACACATCTGGATTTAAAAGCAAGTCATATGATACTTTGAAATCCTCGTCAGTTGGAAATGTGTTATATCCACCGCTAAGTTTGATGTTGTTCTGTCCGTATAGGGATAATTGTGAAAGCACAGTGTTACTATTTAACTTAACGTACACATATAAACTATCATCATTAATATTAGAAATCTCATCTAAAGTTAAATAGAATTTTTCAACTAACGTATTGTTTCTAAATACTGCTATGCCAACGTAGTTATCTTCAAAGAACTCAAGGACGTCCTTGGCTCTTGTTGTATCATTTAGTTGTACATTGTTCAACCAATCATCTTTGGTAAATGTACACACATTAATTAAGTTACCCCAAACACCAGCAGTTCTCGCAATGAACCTAATTGGGCCTGTTACTGTCAATGTTGAATTATTTGCTGTCCAATCCGCAAAGGTGTTGAAGTAAATATCTCCACCATTATTTGCGTTATAGAGTTTTACACCAGATGTTCTTACAACCCAAATACCACCAGAGTATTGAAGAAAGTTATAAACTTGGTACCAGTCATGGTGACAATCGTCAATACCACGGCCAAATAAGAATTTAAACTGGTCAATTGAAGTAACCCAAATAGGCAAATTGATTGGACCTCTTTCGAAGTGACCGACAAAACACGCCACCTCATTAGTAATATGAGGAACGTAGTAAGATTTATCTATTGTTGTACTCGTAACTGACGGTGAATTCATAACATTCCTGTTTTTGTTTATTTATACGGAAGGTAATTCAAGAGTCAAAAAAACCGGACCGAAGTCCGGTTTTATGAGCAGTTAAAGATTAACCACCGATAACTTCAGCGAAGCTGTTGGTACCTGCGTTAGTGAATCGTAACTGGATGAATTCTGCAACGTAAGTTGGCTTGATGTAAATATCTACAACAAGTTGGTTACGAGAGATTACATCTGGAGTGTTGTTAGACTCATCACAGATAACTAAGAAGTCCTGGATACCACGACCGGCTTGTACTGAACCTAAGTATGGCTTAACCATAGATACGATACGGTTACGTGTGAAGTTGTCGTTGAACTCCATAATCTGGTATTTAGCCATCTTAGATAGAGCACGTTCCATTGTGTTGAACAAACCACGAACGTTTACACGATCGAAACTTGATGGCTTAGACAATAGAGTTTTCTGACCCCACATAACGGTACCTTGACCTGGGAAAGAAACGATTGGGTTGATACCATTCTTGTACAACATATCACGTTGACCTTGGGTTGGGTTGAAAGCCAACTTAGTAACGTTCTTAATCTGACCGCGTTCAAGACCAGCACTTGCCCACCATGAAGCACGGTTCATAGATGTTTGAGCACGTAGACCAGCGATATCACCAGCTAAGTTAACCCAACGGTACTTGTCATTATAACGGTCGTATTGGTACTTGTAGTTACCAGAAGCTACAACAAACATGTTGTTGTAGTTAACAGCACCAGAATTTCTCCAAGTGATTAGGGCAGATACAGCATCAGCAGATTTCTTGCCAACGGTATCACCGTAATTAGCACCTAGGAATGCGATACAATCTTGACGAGCATCAACTAAATTCTTAGCGCTTACGCCACCGTCGAATTCATTACCGATAACAATATCGATATCCAACTCTTCTTTGTTAGAGAATACATCGTATGCATTAGCAATATCGTCAACACCAACTGCTGAATCAGCACCGTAAGATAACTTCAATGTGTTACCAACGTATGCTTGAGCAACTTCATCATATACTAATGTGTGATCAGCAACGCTGTCAGTATTAGCTGTGTTGTCTTTTGCGAACACGTAGTTAGATTGAGTATTGATAACAGTTTCAACATAAGTTGATTTGCCGTTATGGTCTTTAGCAGCTTGGTTAAAGTCTACTGTGAATACTTCAACAACTGTACCGTTTAGTGCAATTAATACACCTACTTCAGTACCTGTTGGTGCATATTCAAATAACTCATCTAAGCCTACACCTTCAAATGCGAAGTGTGGCACGTGTGTTGCTGGTGTAGAACTATTCGCTAGGAATGATTCAGGACGGGCAATAGCAATTTCTAAACCTGCTGCCCATGCACCTGGATTACGTGAAATGAACTTTAGCTTTGAACCAAGTGGGTTAGCGAAGATTAAGCTAGATTCTTTTGATTCGAAATCAGAAGCGTTATTGATTGTTACTAATGTACCAACATAGTCGGTATCTGATGTAACAGCGCTTGATGCAACGTTTAGTACGAATTGGTTAGACGCACCAGCATTTACTGTAACTGGTGATGTAGTGTTTACATCGGCAGCTTCAACAACGCCGTTTGTTGTTTGAACCCAAGAATTAACTTCGTCACCAACTGTTGGTGTAACATCGATATCTCTGTCAACTGTAACAGTTTTAGCTTGAGTGTTGATAGAAACGATTTCATAAACTGTGTTTACAGCATCAAGAGTGATAAGATCACCGATTGATAATGAAGCAACATTTGATACTTCAAATACGTTTGGTGTTGCACCAGCAGCAACGTATGTGCAACCAGAAACTGGAGTTGCAGTTCCACCAACGTTAGCAGCACGTGAAACTAAAAGTTTGTTGCCGTATTGTAGGAAGTTATACGCTTGATAGAAGTCGTTATAATTTGAGTTTGTTGGCTTACCATAAAAAGATAGTAAGTCAGATACACTAGTGATTAGTGTATATGTGTCAACTGGACCTTGAACAAAATCGCCACTAAAAACAGCAACTGAGTTAGAAACTGTAGGAACGATTGTTGAGGCGTCGATCTCAGTTACGAATACGCCTGGGCTTAACATTTCAGCCATAAATTTTCTCCTTATGAATTGTTATTTTTACTTCCTGTGTGTCAAAGAACCGAAGCCCCAAGATTCAGAAAAACCGTTGTAATTTATTGGACTTCATATATCCAAATCTGGATGGACGAACCTATCCAGCAGTACGTGGGAATAGTTTATTGAGGTTACGCTCTTGTTATATTTATTCTTCTGTCGTTTTTTCTAAGATTTTAACGATTCTTTTTAAATCGCCTATCTCAGCAGAACCGGTCAAACCATTAATTTTGTTTACCAATTCAAGTTTAAGTTGTGCAGATTCTGTCATTGACTTTTCTGCATCATCTAAATAATCTCTAAACTCCATGATGTTCCCCTTATTTGTAATTACCATTTTGGATTGCCATCTTCGTCGTCATTGGCATAAAACTTACTATACAGAGGATTCTTTTCCTCTTCTTGGATCTTCTTGAACTCTTCATCAATCTCTTCATCGGTGAATCTGAAGATATCTTTCAGAACAGTATTAACTGAGAATAGTTTACCTTGATGCTCTGAAGCTGTTGTGTAAATTTCCATCTTATTCATGAAGTTATCAAGTTTCATTTTTTCAATAAACTTGTTTTCATTTACGAAAGAGATATTAATATAGTCTTCTTTGTCGTCCCATTCTTGCTCTGACATAACACCAGTAGAAACGATTTCACGCTTTAGAATTTCTTTGAATAATGAAGAGTACACTTGGCGAATTCTTGAGATGAACATGAAGAATTTCATATCTTCTTTTGTTGTTCTTGTCTCATCAAAGCTGAAGTCTTTATCGCCTTCTGGGTTTACATCGATTCTATTTGAAGGAATCTTCATAGCACGATATAACTTTCTAGCGAAGTATAAGATATCATCCAACTCACCTAGGTTGCCAGATTCATCTAACACATCAACGGTTGTACCTTTACCACCAGAACGATTAGCGAACCAATAGTCTTCAACCATTGATGTAATATGTTGCTGGTTTGAAACTTCACCAGTCTCGTTATTGTAGAACTTCTTGTACTTAAACTTGCCTTGATAATCACGCATTACTTCAGCACCACGCTTAGCAGGTAAATCACCAATATCGACGTTGAAAACACGACGAGAGATGCTGCGGCTAAAACGTAAAGGAATCAATAGATCCTCAAGTGTCTTTAGAATGTTCGCAGGCTTAATTGCGTACTCTAAATAGCTTAGATTGATTTTACCGTCGTATAGACCAAAATCCTCTCTTACAAGCTCTTCAATACTGTATGATGTATTGTCAGTATGTTGGAAAATAACAGTCTTATCTTCAGACATGTACTTATACGTATTTGTCTTCGTGTCAAAGTAAAGCATACAAGGTTCAATCATCTTGATACCTTTAATACCGTTCTTCGTATTTTTTTGATCGTATGACAAGTGCATAATGACCTGTCCATCAATATAACTATTCTTTACAATCTGGAATAGATGACGCTTTACATTCGTAAGTTTAACAATCTTTTCAAACTTTTCTGTAACAGCATTAACTAATTTTTCGTTTTCTTCATCAATGTCGATTTGCAAAGGAATCTTATCATCATAAGAGAAAATAATTTCATTAACAATTTCATCTAAAGCATCAGTAACATCTGGCGTCATTGCCAATTGTCTGTACTTCATAATCTTTTCTTTTTGTTTAAAGATGATGTCGGAAATTTCAGACTTACCAAATAATCCGCCTTGGAATTGGTCGTTATCAAAGAATGCACCCGTGTTTGGGTACATATCACTATTTGTTAAGTCAACTACTACGTTCTTTTGCGGTACAACAGAGCTGTCCTTATCCGAAGCGCTTCTATCAGGTTGCTTCAGGAAGTTCTTCACCATTTCATTTAACTGCATTTATCGTTCCCTTCGGTGGATGTTTTATTTATTTATAAATAATTGTAAAGAGGTTTTTATGAATTTCAACATATCGAAACAACCAGAATATCAACTAAACACAAGCCTAATTGAAGAGGTTATCCGTCTTTACGGTATTATTGTTAAATTCGTTGTGACTGAAAAAATTAACGAAGACGCTACTGTCTTTGGCGATTATAGTCATATGAAATCTGATAACAATAAAATATACGATATTTATATGCTTCCAGAAACATCAGAGGACTGGGAAAGTGGCGGTTTCGGTATGAGTCAGTTCGGTATAATGTCTTTAGAGAATATTGTACTATTTGCTGCAAAAAGTTCTTTTGATCCAATTCCAGATGACATTGAAGACCAACATGGAATTATTGGTAATTTAGTTGTTCTACCTAACAATCGAGTTATGGAGATTACGTACGTTGAAGTAGCCGTTCCTGGTGTTAATAACTTATTCACATACAATGACGCGAAATCAGTTTACAAATTAACATGTAAGCCACATGACTTCAAACTAATTAACGAACTAGATACCGTTGATATTTCTATTGACCCAACAGTACCGTATGAAACATTAGATGTTTATTTCCAAGAACTTATTGGTGATAAAGTTCAACAAGATGTATCTACGAATGTTACACCAGAAGTAACAACTATTGACAAGACAACAACATACGACACAAAAGTTCAGAAACCAATTATTGATAGATCTGAAGACGACGTATTTGGTGGGTTTTAACCAAGTTCATCCTCTGTCAAAATAATAAAGCGCATACCTTGGTCTTCCGCAAACTTGTTTGCCGCCTTCCACTTTGCTTCATTAACCGCGTATGTCTGTAAAGCCCTTTGGTAGTTTACCAGGGCTTTTTGAGTCTTATTTTTTGGTGGTTTAGGTGGAACTGTTTCACCTTTACTTTTAACCTCTACAATGAACTTGTCGCCCGTCTGGAACTCTAAAAATAAGTCTATAAAATAACGATGGACTTTGCCGTCGGTCGGTTTTACATATTTAACGTGAAACGGTTCTAATGACCATTTAGAAACAAATTTATTGAAGTCAGCGTACTTAATAGCCTTTAACTCAAGTCTTGATTTATAATTGACTTGGCCATCCTTATAGGACTTCATGTGTTCGTCCATTGGCTTAATAAATTTTTCTGGGGTCAATAACTGGTACCAACCCTGATAGTTATTGTACATGTGGACTCCTTTTTGGTATTTATAAATAATAGTAAATACCTAATAGGAAGAACTATGGCAAGAATTAATACAAAGGCTGCCTTAAGAGATTACGTAAAATCTCAACTTGGCGCGCCATTAATCAATATTGAAGTAGCGGATCCACAAATCAATCAGATTATCGATGATACCGTTCAAAAATTTACAGAATATGCATACGGCACATTAGAAGGTACCGTGATTGTACAGTTTAACGGTATGGGCGAATATGCTATGCCAGATACAATGACAAACCTTATTAAATTATCTAAAGGTAGTACATCAAACATTACTAACTTTAGTGCTAATTTTGGTTCAGGTTACGTTCCTAACTTGTGGTCAGAACAATTCTTTACGGGTTCATTAACTGGCGATATTATTCCTGGAATCTTGGCAATCTCAACAACAAAAGCTATCCTAGATAAGTATTTTGCTGATGACATCGTGTTTAACTTTAATCCTCATAAGAAAGTTCTACAGGTTCTTGAGAACTATAAGGGTCCAGCTGTACTTCACTACCAATACGAATATCTTGCCGATGAAACCGGTGACTTAGTCTATAATCATGAGTGGGTAAAAGCTTACACTAAAGCCAAGGTTAAAGAATTATGGGGCGGAATCACTGGTAAATTTGATCAGACCTTAGTTGGTGGTGCAAGAATTAACTACGCAGATTTAAAAGCTGAAGCACAGACGGATATTGAGAAACTTAATGAAGAACTACTAACGAAGTGGTCAGATCCTTGTCCAATTGATGTAGCTTAATTGCTTATCAGATGCAAGTGTCAAAAAAAGGAGCCTTTCGGCTCCTTTTATTTTCTCTTGATTAGGAGTTACTGAGCTTCGTCAGTTTTCTCAACTTGAACATCTGATGATTGTTCTGTTAAGATCTGCTCAGCGCCTTCGCCTTCTACAACTGGAGGGGTTTCAGCAGGTGCACCTTCCTCTTTCTTTTCTTCAACTTTTTCAGCTTTGCCACCCTTGGCTTTCTTGCTTTCTTTAGTCTCTTTAGTTGCTTCTTCAGCATCTTCAGATACTTGTACGACCAAACCCAATTCAATCATACGTGTTGTTGGTTTTTCAACAACTGTACCTGCTAGGACTGTACCGTCGGCTAGTGTAAAATCTCGTGTAGCTTTAAACATAATGTTCTCCTTATTTGTTTGCTGTTAATCGTTTGATCAAATCAACTGTACTAATTGTTTCAGTTGAATTAATATTTAACGTATTATTTATTGTCTGCGGGTTCTCGGCTTTCTCAGCCTTTTTAATCTTATCTAAATTTAATAACACGTTTGAAATTTCTTTATACGCAAGCATATACAATTTCATGTTATTTGCGATTGCAGTATTTAATTCCGCGAACGACATAACAAGACCTGCTCTCTTGTCGTCATCGCTGTCTAATAGATCCAACGTAATTGAATTTAGAACCCTTCTACCGTTATCAGTGTTCTCTTTAAGAGTTTCCCTAACGTACTTAAAATCTTCAACCATGTTATTTAGGTTAATGATTTCTGCTGCCATGATTTCTGCACCAGCATATAATTTAATGTCTTGAGTTTTTTCCTCAACATAATCAATTATATCATCGCCGGTCAACACCATCTCATTGGCCGTGTCCATATTCTCGGTGAACTTCTCAGTTAACCGATTCATCTTCTCTGCTAATGATTGTGATTTATCTTTAAAATCCATAGACGATTACCTGTGTAATTCCAACAATCAAAAAGACTGCTGGAACTACCCATGATTCATTAAGACAGAACGCATACTTTTTGATCGTGTTCATATTTACTTCTTAGAACCAATAATAGATTTGTAACGTAGCAGTGTAAAAACACCGTCGATGAACTCTAGATCAATGCCGTCAGTACTAGGCCATAGAAGAAAATCACCTTCTTTAATGTCCTCGATATCTGAACCGACTGCTACGACTGGACCGCTGGTTGGTCGAGTTAGCAATGTTGACTTTGGTTGGATTGCAAGGATTAAACCTGACTCCAATGTCTTCTCAGTTTGTTGTTTAATTTCTTCAGGTTTTACCAAAACGTATTCGTTCTTTGGTTGAAACTCTGAACTTAACAGGTTTACCTGTTGTGCGGCTTGTGACATACTCTTTCCTTTTCAAATAAAGTGCTCAGGATATTTATCCTTTAATTTTTGAAGATTTAGTTCTTCTCTATCTAAGTTCTCTCTAATCGCAATTAATGATTCCTCATTAAAATGTGGATAGTTCAAATTACGATTATATTTATCTATTGACTTACGGATGATATCAATTTTTGTTTGAACATCTTTCTGTTCTCTTTCAGCCGAACCGATTATGGTATTCTTCATGCTCATCCCGCTTAATTAAAGAATGTGGCTTCTTATGTAAAGTCAATAATAGTTTGTTCTTCAGGTTTTGACGCTGCTTCTTCCATTTCTTTAATGTATTTATAAAGCCGAACTTGGTGAGCAAACTGACGAGGATGATGTTCAAAATTAGCCAATGAATCACCATAGTGTTTCTGAAGCTCCTTATATTTCTTTTTAACTTCTGCATCCGTCATTTTATCTCCGTTCACTAATTACTGGGATAGGTACGTCTTCCCATTTGCTGTATTCGTAAGTACACTCATACACACTCCAATTCCAAAATTGCCACATTGGATATTTGTGTTTCGTATGCACTGTTACGGTTCTACTTTGTTGAACAATATCGCCATAGCGTCTTGCTATCCTGTATTGTTTGTATTTTGTATATGCTTTGCTCATTCTGAATAGACCTTATTGAACTGTTCTTCATCCATAATTGAATTGTGTAAAGCCATAAAGCCGCAATCCATGCCACGTACATACATATCAGGACTAAAACCAAAGATGTCATAAAGTACATATCTATATGTTCCTTTTTGCCTAATTTCTCCATCTACAATTCGTGAAACTACCGCATGAAAGGCATTGCACTTATCATCGTACGATAAGGATTCCCAAAAATCATTGGCTTGTTTTTCTTGAAAAAGTCTGTTTTCCTCGAAAGCTTTTGCTAAGTCACTCATTGTTTTACCTTTTTAGCATTTGCTTCTAAAAGTTTAATAGCCTCAAAGAACTTTGGTACTTCATTAAAGTCAAATCTTAATGTACCACCAGGACCAAATTCATTCGGATCTTGAGTAATCTTAAAGAAGATTCCACCACCATCGTCGTCAAGTTCTATTGACGTAACAGAATCGCCAAAAAGGGGACTGTCGTCCCCTCTATAAAGATTTACTTTTGTTGTTATGAATGAATATTTTGTCATTTAAAAGCTGTAATCATAATGGTGATCTCGGTGTCCGATCATCAAACCACCGTTTGTTTTCTTATAGCGACCAGTTTCAGAATCAACATACACCTTAATGAATCCTTTATCAGTAATACGAAAGGTTTGTTTTGAACCGTTTTCATCACGAGTATATTCATAAGACTGTGCGTCGCTCATACCGAGGTTATCAGTACGTGTTGCGATATCTTCTTGAACGGTGACATATTCAAATTTACCTTTAGTAAAAATATCTACTACGGTTGCAGCATGACGATCAGACCAGGAAAGCAAAGTTGCACCAGTTTCACCAATTTGGATATCCTTGATGGATGTATTCGACATGAAGTGGTTAACCAAAGAACCTGTTTGAGTACCGAGTTTCATAACTTACCTTTCGTTTGTTGATAGATAAATTATAACATAGAAATTTAATAAATTCTTAACTTCTACGCATTGTTGAGTAATTAACTGGGTTATCTCCACGACCTACAGGAACTAAATTGGATTTATGCATAGTAGCAATACCAATCATATAGTCACCACTGTAAACTTTAGTTTCACGTTTGTGGCAATTACCGCCACCTGACATTAAACTTGGAAGTCGAGCAGTTGTACGATGTGTACTTTTTTCTGGCTTGTACGCTTCAAAAGCTTTCTTCGCCTTTTTAGCAGGAGCGAACAATTTTGCTAGTTCATTCTCCCGCTTTTGCTTTGCATGCTCAAGTTGACGTTGAGCCTTTTTCCAAGCTGGTGTACTCATGTTTATTCACCTAGTTCCATTGCCATTTCACGAAGCTTGAATACTTTTTCCAAAGTATCGGTTTCATCTTTATCATTACGAATCTCGATATAACGAGGGTGGCTCAATGCGTAGTAATCGTTGCCTTCGGCTTTTGTCAAATCATTGAACTGGACTGTCATAATCTTGCGAAGCAATGATTCCTTATTAGCTGTGAAGTAATCCAATAGATCATCACTGAAACCAGATGTACGACCTTTGATTGTACCTTCATCATTGGCGAATTCAATAGCACCAATCTTACCTTCACGTTTAGTACCTTTAGTACCCTCGGTGAAACCAGTGATACGAACCTCAGCATCAATTTTTAGTTTTAGTTTCAACTGTTGCTTTGATGTACCATCCTTGAATACAGCATTCAGGTCTTTAAGAATTGAGCCTTCATAACCTTGGTTCATCCATGTAGATGTTGCTTCCAACGCTTCTTTCAATGTATTAACATAAATAGCAGGAATGAGTTCAATGTTTTCATTACTATTATCGTTAAGAATTACGCCTAAAGTATTCCAACGTTTTGTGTACTTTGTATGACATTGGTTCTTCTTGTCCTTCAGACCAGCCTTGGTGTACTCTTCAAGAGTAATGTAATCCCATAATTGGATGATGATATCATCATGTGGTGGTTCATCAGAATTAATCATACCGTTGCCTTTAGCACGGTCAGCAACACCACGAACGGTTAGTTCACCAACATACACGCCATCAGGGTAATCTTTAAATGCTTCAAACAGGACAGGGTATTCATAATCCTCACCGCTACGTGATCGTGCTGAGACTTTACCGGAATCAACGGTAATTTCACGATAAGTACCGTCGGCTTTGAGTTGGACGATTGCAGGAAATGCGATATTCTTTGCAGTTTTTGAACTATACACATCGCAACGCATATAGACTGGTTTTGTAATCAAACCAGGAAATACTTTATTGATCAATGTTTTGCCTGCGTTAATACGCAGATCACGATTAATGATTTTCTTAAGTACCGTATAGTCATCATCGCTTAGGTCAGCGAGAAGATCAGCAACATACTGAAGTCCAGCATGACCAGTAATTTCACGTGTACAGATTTTTTCTTGCACTTTATCCAAAGCATACACAAGATTGCTTGAACCGGATTTATTACCAGGGAACTTATCAATTTGTTCAATTGACATACCATAAGTAAACGCTACTTGATCGTAAGTCATCTTAAGGACACGCTGTAAAAACTTGTCATCTTGATACTTTTTCAGTACAGCAATCTTATGGTTTGTTGAATTGCTTTCGTTCAATTCGTTTAAAATCTGATGAATCGTTACCGTCATTTTCTTTCCTTCAATTTGTCGATAGATAAATTATAACACAGTTTTTGTTAAATTTTAACAACCACATCGCGATCAACTAAAAAAGCCGCAGATGGAAAGTCAATCGTCTTAAAAGATTTAAGGTTTTCCATGTTATCGTCATACATTTCAATACATTTTACATCAGGTCGTTTGGCAAGAATTTTTTGAACGACATGCTTTTTACGAGTATGTGAACGACCATAGGCTTTGTACTTATCTCTGCCACATCTAGCAATGTGGATTTTATGGTCTAAATAGTGGCCAACCGGAATGCCAAGTTCGTTAAAGTAATGTGCAATTGTTTCTTTGCAATCAAAGTTTCCTCTTGCGGTAAGCAAAAGAACCTCTGTACCGTTGCGGTACATATCTTTGAGCATGTTGATCATCGGGTAGTTTGGTACCGATGTTGAAGCAAACAATTCAGAATCTTCAAACTCGGTAAAGTCGTATGACTCGCCAAGTTGAAGTTCGTAATCATTGTATTCCGAGTTGGTAAGTTTCTTGATCGCCTTACCATTTTTTACGATGTTGACCTTTGCTGTTGTGAACAACAAAGTATCATCAATGTCCATAAAAACCATCTTCATAATTGATCCTTTGATCTGTAGATAGTTGATTATAACAAATTTTTATTAAAATTTATTAGAACAACGCAAAGTCACGTTCATGAACAGGAAACTCTTCTGGATTATATGATGTATTTTTCCTGTGCTCGTACTGCTTGTAAAAAATACCACCGGGTTTACGAAATCCCATATCATCAACAAGATCAAAGACTGAAAAGATTGACTTAGACTCGTGTAATCGCATTCCTCGTCCAATAGATTGAGTAACTGTCGTATATGCTTTAAGCGGTGAACTCAAAATCATGTTATGCAACTTCTTAATGTTAACGCCTGTACTTAGCAAAGCGTAGTTTGCGATAAGTGTAGCATCTGAATGTTCTTCAAGAATTTTTCGAGTTCGTTCACGAGTTTTGGCATCATCTTCTCCATTCAGAAAGTAAACACCGTACTGTTCTTGAAACTCAAAAGACTTCTTGCCTGTGATATCTTTGTTATCAACTTGCACATCGGGATGCAACTGTTTCATAACATCTAAGAAAAGGGCTTTACCGTGTTCTGTATGCTGAAACAACACGAGTGTGTTACCGCTTCCTCTCAACTTACATGTTAGATTAACGATGAACTCGTTTCGCTTTTCATGATCTTTAATAAACTTCAACTGTTTAGCATAGGCGCCATTTTGCGCTTTGCCTGTTGTTTTAGAAGCTTCCTTGAAAATGGCTTTATCATTATCGTTATATTTGAATATGATTGAGTTAATCTTAATTGGTGTTGCCAACCCACGTTCAATCAATTGTCTACTGGTAATGTATGTTTTAGGTAAACCAAACAATCCAAATAGTTCCATCTTCATGGTTGGGTCTTCAGGTAATGTGCCAGTGAATCCCCATTTGAACTTACAATTGATCGTACCTTTAACAATAGCAGCCGTTTCTTCAGAAGCAAAACGGTGCGCTTCATCGGTAATAACGTAATCTAGTTTGTTAAGATCATCATGCCAATTCTGCATTGATTGCCAAGTGCTGATTGTTAGTGAATTATTGAAATGCTTTTCAGATGAGCCACCGCCAATGATATGTGTATCATTGTACAACTCTGTTAAACTATAATCATTAATGTCATTCTTAAATTGTGTCAATAAGTTAATGTTAGGCACTAACAACAACCCACGCTTGCCTTGACGTCTAAAGAATTCAGCAATCAATGCGATGGTCATTGATTTACCGCTAGATGTACACATCTTGTTGATCTGTTTTACATTTAAGATTGATTCTTTAAAAGCCCGCTCCTGATAATCGTAAGGTTCAAATGTTAACTGTTTCTTTACTTGGACTAGGAATTCATTGACTTGTTCTTCAGAAAAGTCAGATGTAACGATTTCTTTTGGAACTCCGAAATTGGCCAACAATTGCAGGTGCCCATTCATTACTAATAATTTTTGGTTCTGAACAGATGCAAAATAATCATAAGGTGATTTGAAGCCAGACTTTACCATTGGGTCAAACCATGCGCCAGGGCGTTCTACTTTTAGAAAGTCGTGTAGTGTTTGTAATGTTTTTAAGTCAGCATCAATAACTGAGTAGGATTCATTTAGTTTGTGTACGATCATATAAATTTTTCTGGGAATGCTTCTTTTAATTCATTAATGGTGATGCCGAATTCTGATTCTAATAGATCTTCGCAAATACTCCTATTTACCCCGGTCATTGTCATGCCATTAACACGTTGATCGTTTGTTGGTCTGAACTCATAAACTACGTCGTATGAATGAACGCCACCGTACTCCTCACGCATATTATAGTTTACAGATTTAAGTAACATCATATGAATTCTTCTGGGTAATGTTGTTTAAGAACATCAATAAGTACATCTTTTGTCATTGTAAGTTTACCATCACCACAATAAATTGTCATAACTTTAACAGTATATTCCGAACGCATTAGATGGTTATAGACAAACATTAGACAGCCAACCCAATCGGATGTATGCATGGAATATCCTTTGGGTGGAAATTGCTCATACATAGTAATTCCCAATACATCCCATTGGCATCCATCCATATCCCACTGCAAATGCCACTTATCTGACATAACCGTAATATTCTTTCACTTTTGGATCTACAACATAACCGCGATGTCCAACAACGCCAGGTTCGTTTTGCTTTGTTACTCTGAAACCACACTTATCTAGGATATACTTTAGATGCTTATCTTTATTAATATTCTTTGGTAGGTACTCATCAAAAATTTCTTTCTGACCATAAGCCAACAACACATTATAGAAATGAAGGTCATCGTTCTTACCTTTGATAACTGATTGAGACACGAGGTGCTTTACATCTGTATCATCCCAGATCTTCTTGGTGTAATTAAATGCCACCTTGTAATATCTTGATTTTTGAATGAAGGTACGATCCTGTAATGCGCACTCAAGAATTTTTGATTTCACTTGAGCATTTGCAGTATCTTTAATCTCATCATCAATTTCAGCAAGAATTCGCATCGTCTTATCAGCATCAGCATCCATTAATAGTGCTGTCTTTTCAATGTCATTCATTGTTAAGAATTGATCAACATTACTAATTAGAACATTTTGCTTGTCATCACGAATTTGTGTTTGGTATTTGTGTAATACATTACCAGTGAATGAACTATCAATGACACGAGGCTCTTTGATAAAGTGATACTTTAACAACCACATCATTGCTTCTTTATGATTGAATTCTAAGATGTTTTTAAATGTATCAATCTTGATAGCTTTCTTACCAATTTCAGATAGTTTAGCTTCGCCGTAGTCGTCAATTTCAAATAGATAGTTCTGTTCAATATTTCTACCGATGTTACCCATGTATTCATCGCGAATATCATTATAACTTGTCTTTAGATAATTAATCTTATCTTTGATGAACATGTGAATTTCTTTAGTCTTACGTGTACGCTTGACCATTTGAATAGAAGAGATAACATCTGTTGACATTGATGAATCATAGTGGAAATGATAGTTCACAATGTTCAGATTAGAAACACCAACCGTCAACGTAGGAGAATAAATTAGTACATCCCATTTATCATGATCATCTTTTTCAAACAATTCATAAACTAATTTCTTTGTACTTTCTGGTGTTTCAGCTGTTAATGTAACAACCTTTAGCCCACGTTTAGACAATAGCATTTGCATTGAGTTAATAAAATTCAATGATGTAGCTGAAATCGTTACCTTGTGTTTTTCTGTATGCACCAAGATGGATTGAACAAAGTAATTGAAGTCGTTATAACTATAGAGAGTCGTTGGATCTCGATAGATGTTATCAATCATGTGGATATTTTTTTCTTTATTTGACAGTAAGAAATTTTCATATCCTGTTAGGAACGCATCTGCAATAACAAGTTTCTTACTGAAACAACCGAAAAACTTTGCGATGTTAATAGAACTGTTGTTTAAGTTAGAACGGCTATGCATCATCAATGAAATGAATTCATCCATGATAACAATATCGAAGAACTTAATGTTGTATTTCCACAACGAATCGTATTGGCAAATTAGAGAATCACCAATTTCGTACTTGTCTTGATTGTAAACTTTAATGCCGTACTTTTTACCAAAGTCTTGCGCAACAGATATGCGGTTGGTTACAATAAGAACCTTCATATCCTGTTCATGGCATTCTTCAACAACATGGTTGATGATGGTACTTTTACCAGTTCCCATTGGCGACCGAATACTTAGTAAACCATTATTATGATTCAGGAAATCTTGGATCTTTTCGTGAATCTCATCAGTTACTTCTAAGTACTTTTCGTTGAGTGTAATGACAGATGTATCTGTGTTGAACTCTAAGAATTCTGAATCATAGTTGATCTCTTTCTTCATCAACTCTTTTGCAGCCGGTAACTTACGAACACTATCAAAGATGTTCAATGACTTGGTACTATTACCATGGTGCATTGTGTAAGGTGCTGTGCTAAACCAGAAGAACCCGCCTGGCGTCTTCTTTTCAGATGGATGCTTGAAAGAAATGCTACCATTGGGATTATTTTTGATGGCAACGAATCCCATTGATTGATATACTTTTAGACACAGTTTTTCCATTGTGTCTGCCTCAATATTTTGAAGCTCGGAGATGTTAATTTCTACACCTTCACCGATGTACTCTTTCTTAATTTCATTGATGTGTTCAATGGCTGCCTTCTTTACGAATTTGAATCTGATGCCATCTTCGTTATTAAGGAATACATTATTCTTTAGGATTGGTGCGTTAAGACTGGCTTTACGAATTACTGATTCATCGATAACACACAACTCTTTTAGGTCATGATGAATAACAGAGATAGCCATCTTGGCGTCATCAAATGGGATACACTCTGAGAAGAGTAATCCTTTCATATTGAAATTTGAGATGCCGTCATAAGACTTAGACTCGCCAAGGATAACCTTGTAGTCTTTAAAATAGTCGAGGATTTTTTGTTTATCAAATTCAGACTTTACTTGGTCAATATCCAGGACGAAGTAATTAATACACTCATGGTAATAAGGCTCTAAGTTAGCCTTGCGTCTGAACGTGCGCGTAGGCTTTTCCAACTTATCTAGTGGAATGTTCAAAATAAAATGTGAAACCATTACAGAATACATCTGTAGGTTGTTTTGTGCTTCGTAAGTCTCAAACACAAACGTGTTGTCATCATAAGGCGACAACGGCGTCTTAGATTGAGTCTTCTTAGCATGAAAAATAGTAATCTTTTCCTGCATATCCATCCTTACCATCAAATATCTATTTATTATACCACACGAGGTGTTAAAAAAGGAGGCCGAAGCCTCCTTTTATTTTACGATGAAAACAGATTTATCTTTAATCTTTATCTGATAACCTGCTAAAGTTTTTTCAAGTTCAGCAGGATTGTATAGTTTTGCAAAATCAATCTGTGTACCAAACGAAGTTGGTGTCACAAGTCTAATTTTAAAACCTGCGCCACGTAGAACATCTGCGGCATCTTTAGCTTCAGTAACTACTGGTTGTGATTTAGTAATTTGCTTTGGCTCTTCTTTACTTTGAACATTGACGTTCTTTAATAGTTCAAGAAATGCCATTACTTCACCTCATTCACAATCTCAATCATAGCTAATGCTTGCTCAACATCTTTAACAGCCTTAACATCAATAGTTACAGATGAACGGGTACTAGTTTTAACTGTCTTATTTCCAACCAACAATAGAAAATCTACCATAGTTGAGTTAAGACCAGTGATCTTTAGTTCCTTCTTCTTTTTGAAGTAAACTGCTTTAATCTTTTTATCGCTGAACCCGAACATATGTTAATCCTTATTGAACAACGCTGAATTTGAACAACATTTCGTTGCCAGTTTCATGTAATGGGGAAGCCGCAATACCAAAACGATTGAAGATGAAGTAAGACATTTCGCCAGAATCTGGGTCTTGTGCTTCAACAACAGTTTCAATGTATGGCGAGAAAATGGCAGATGACTTGCTTGGGTTTCTAATATCTAGTAAACCAACGTATGCCATAGTGCTTGTTGCATCAGGATTTAAAAAGAATTTGGTGTTGCCAATTTCTGAGATAAACAAACCTGACTCATCTTTATCCATACCACCAACATATGTGTTCAAAGCTGCGAATGAAGCTGCATATGAATAAGGTAATACACAGAATGAATCATATGTACGTGTATTCTTTGTGTTAGCTCTTAGAATCAATTCATGAACGCGTTGACCAATCTCGAATGTGTTCAATTCTGCGTTCTGAGCGTTAGTTAAGTTCAACACTGGTTCAAGCTTAGACTCAGCTTCCAAGAATTCCAATGTACGTTCGTTTTCTTGTTCGTTGGCAAGACCACGTAGTAATGTGCCAATAACTTGGTTAGCATTAATACCGTATTGGTTTCTGATGTCCTGAATAACTTCTAATGTAAGGCCAGTCTTAATTGACTCGCTTGGGTACACTTCAAGATTATTTCTAACCAATTCGAAGTTATTTGTACCAGCTTTCTTTTTGATGTTAAAAACACCTGATGTTGGGCCAGAAGTTGGGATTACAGAAAAGATCAATCTACCAAGTGATGGTAATGATGTCTGCTGAAACATTTGTCCAGCGGAAAGATTCGAATCGGTAGATGCAATCTCTGGGGCTTCTGAACCAGTTGTGTCTTCTACCATTGGATTCGTATAAACTAGTTTTTCCATGGTTATTATCTTCCTTAAGTAATAGTTTTATTTATTTATATTCTACGTCACTATCACAATGCGTCTTGAAATCGCAATAATCACACAACTTACCTTTGTTTTTACACCAAACATCATCCGTTTCAACATTCGCGATGAGTTCAGTCAGTTGACTAATATAAGTATCTAAATATTTTCTTTCGAGAACTAACGCATTCTCCATATCAGTATGTTCAACATAAACATATGATATTTTAATGGTATCAATAGCAGGATATCTTTGGAAGAAATAGATTCCATAGAACATTAGTTGGTCATATTCTTGCCACTTTGGTTCTTTGTATTTTCCTGACTTCCAGTCACATAAATGTAAAATGTTGTCAATCGTACAGATGAAGTCAACACTGCCTCTGAACAAGGCATTCTTATCACCGTATGATGTTGGCTCCAGTTCTGCAGTTAGACCAAAGTTAAACTCTCGTACGCTGTCAACAGTTAGATATTTTTCACCTAATGTGGTACGAATGAATTTATCAACAACATGTTGATACTTTGGTGCTAGCTTATGCGTTGTTTCATTAGGATAATGCTCAATGATAGAATGAATGGCCCCGCCTTTCAGCAGAGCCGTCATATCAGTTTTATCCTTTGGAGCCTTATCTATATAGCTATACTTAAACTTGCGAGGGCACTGTTTATGAGTACTTAAACGGCTAAATGAATAAGGCCTGAACTGCATATTATTTAGCGATCAGTGCGCCGATTTCGTTATCGATGTCAGCGTTAGATTCCAACCATTCTTTGATTGTATCTTCTTCGAAGCGTTCAGAATCAGACTTCTTCTTCTCTGCTTTAATCTTATTAATGACTGAAGCAACGATGCCGACTGGAACGCCTTCTTCTTTGAATTCTTCTTTAAGAGCCTTGATGTCTTGATCAAGTGCTTTCTTTTGCATCTGCAAATTAATAAAGCGTTTAGTAAACTCTTCGATATTTGTGCGAGCTTCTTCAGATGTTCTAATTTCCATTACTTCTCTCCTAGTTCGTTTAATTCAGTTTTTACATAATCCACATATGAATTATATTGATTGTAGTCATTACAATTTACATAAACAAATTCAGAGGTAATCTTTTCTTTACCATCAAAATCTGTAAAAGTAATTGGGTGACTTAAGTTAAAGATTACTCTGTATTTTTTGTCAGCAAACTTTACAGAACTAATCTCATTCTTGTTAATAAATCCATTACCCGCCGTCTGCTTAATAAAAGCACCGGTGAAATACTTCATATCCTGAAGTACTTTAAGATTCTTCATCATCTCATCATAACTATTGGAATCCCAATAGACATAATCGCTAATGAATTTGTTCTTTTCTTTTCTATTTACTTTATCAAAATACGTGATCTCGATATTGTAATTCATGTTAAAAATAATACGGCTACTGTCTTTAAGAATATTGATATTTGAAACATTCTGTAAGTTAATAATCCGGTCGTTTGTTTGTAAAAACAAGTCCTTCTCCTTGATGATAATTATAACCAATATTTATTTAATTAAAGTTTGGCTTTTAACCGTACCTCGGCAGCAATACCAGTGAAAAGATTGTTCTGTATCATTAATGTTACATCTAAGTCAGAATGATTCATTAATAGATCATTCATATCTTTTTCTTTGTACTTATCAGGTTGAATAAAAACCTGATAGCCTCGGCGGGCATATTCAATACTATTTATTATGCCGGTCTTATCATTATCCAACACGAAAACTGGATACTTGAGTTCCTTCAAACGATCTTCTGGCATCTTTGCACCCATCAAAGCAATAGAGTTTGGCAAACCACCAGAGATAGCATCAAAGATACCTTCATAGATGAAAGTAGGTTGATCCTTCTTTATGTTAAACCAATTCCATAACTTATAGCCGATGTTTGCATCATGCATATACGTGAAGAATGTTTTATCATGAATGTTACGTGAATAAAATCCGTACATCTGCCCATTGTAATATAACGGGATGACTAACGCATTGGTAATCTTATAAAGAGTTTCACCGATCTTTAGATCTTGATACCCAAAATACCACTTACCAAATCTTGATTCTTTGTACACATAACCACGCCCTTGAAGATATTCTAAAGCTTGGTCCACTTCAGAAATATCTTTAAGGTATGGCGTTAGATCATGAACGAGTACTTCGCTTTCCTTCTTTACTTCTTCTTTCTTGAATCGGCCAAACACATCTTCAATCTCTCCTCGGGCCAGTTTCTCAACTGTTGTACCGAATTGTTCCTTCTTGTATTGACCAATTAACGCAGGGAAAAAATCCCTCAAAAAACTGTACATCGTCTTGTTATGAACAGGACAATCACCGTTAAAGCAGTTGACATTAGTTACGCTATTCTTTACGTATAAATGGAGCCTCTTTTTGCTCTTGTGAGAGCGCGAATCCCCGCATACTGGACAACGTGCCGTAATGTCAACTTCATTTTCTCTACCGATGCTATCAAATCCAACAGCAAGCTTGAAGTATTTAACATCAAGTCTGTCTAACATCTTCTATCCTTCTCTTAAACTTACCAACCGAAATCGTCAGCAGTAAGCTCTCTTTGAATCTTAAAATGATTGGGTAATTCCATCAAAATAGATTTTAACTCGTTATCAATTAAATACTGTTCAAACGATTTATCGTTGTATGAACATGGTGCTTCTTTGTAACGAACAATGATTTCATTCCAAATGTTAGGAGGAATACCTTCTTCCATAACAAGTTTGAAATTTCGTTCATAGTGTGGTCTATATAATGGGTGACTGTCCAACCACTTATCTAAAGAACCGAACTTTTCAATTTCCTTCTCTAATGTACTTGGGCCAAAGCGAATATCTTTATAGATATCTTTAACACCTGTGCTTTCCTTCTTACGGTTTAGCTTGTACACATCAAAGTCAACAAGTAGTTTGGTCTTTTCTTCCTTACTAATGTTAGCTTCTTTAAATTCAATTGGGTCCTTGATGTTGTA
>JACCDQ010346768.1_pt1 | contig 22310 bp, 36 predicted proteins | sample 7446031 | NCBI WGS metagenome assembly JACCDQ01 (sample SAMN15323442, study PRJNA562643) | freshwater metagenome | isolation source: river surface water | place: USA:Blue River Watershed | collected 2017-08-17
CGAAAATTGAACCATAGCCGGAAACGATGCCGTTTGCCTCATCTATGTCCTCAATCCCAATCGATGTTTGTTTGTAAATCATAACCTATCTTTTGCCCAAAATTAGTCAAATTGCTAATTAGAAAACGGAACCCAAAAATTAATTTTAGCTAAATTGTGGCTCGCCTTCTTCAAATATTATATCATTGCCCTGATCGCCTAATGGATAATCGTGATCATTGGTCAATAATATTTCATCAGGTATCCCATCAGGAAATGCATCGCATCCGCCCCTGATCAATCGTGCATGAATACATTTGTCACAAATAAAATTATCCCTGTTTTCCATTATTTTCCAAAATATTTTTCAATCAATTTGCCAATTTCTATTGCAAATTTTGATGGGTTTGAACTCAATTTGTATTCTGTAAATCCTTCGGCCATAAATTCATCAATATTTTTTGATGCATATGTTCCCAAATAATTCGTATTAAATGCAACGAAATTGTTTGTTGCCTTATATTCTGCAATCTCCTTGATATAATTTTGCTGAATTATTTTCAATTCTGCATAATATTCTGATGTCAATTGTGCCAATGCAGGATTTGTCAATGTGTGCCGTGTTGCCAATATGTGTGCAAATTCGTGCGTTAATGTTGCAATGTTTTGATTGACTGCATCAATTGCACTTTTGCCACGTATTATGAACTCCGTTGCCGAAACAACCTTTGTTCTGCTTTCCAATGGGGCCACTAAATCACCAAAATTAATCCTTATTGTATTCCCATATGTTGTTTCAATAAACCCATACGATCTCGATGTGGATTTGTAAATCAAATCAATTGGATATTTGGTGTTATACAATGAATCAATTTTATAATTATTTGTCAATGCATTCAATTGTGCATTTAATTCATTCATTTTGGGAACATCAATTGATCTTGAAACGGTTATTTTCTTAATTTTTAATCCGTTGCTTTCGAAATTATCAATGGCAATTCCTTTTGCTTGTTTTATTGTTTTGGCTTCAATTTGTGCCTCGACAACTGCCGTTTCTGCCACAACCGTTGCAATGACTTCCGGTGCTAATAATGCAGGTGATATTGCATCCACAATTTCAGCCTGTGCCATTCCAAATCCAATTCGTGTGATTGGTTTGCCAATTGTATTTGCTCCTGCCTTTGGTAATACAATCATTGAACAACGGCAATTGATTACATTGCTTGCTGATCCATTGGGATCGCCCGGTCTTTGTAATGATTCGCCACCAACTGAAAATTTGCTATTGAACGGAACCACCTGATTGTTTGCTGCCTGATGTGCCGGTCTTACTCTTGCATCATAACCTGATTTCCACGTTTTGGTCATATCAGCACCCGGAAACAGATTCAATGCCGCTTGTTCGGTTGCATAATTGGCTGCATTCGTTGCCTCAGTCCGTACAATTCTGCGTGCCTGATAATCTGCTAAATAATCAAATTTTTGTCGCAACATTTTGGCCTGAACCTTTTCGCCGGCTGACATAAATATTGGATCGGACATAAATTGTCGCAATGTATTTGTCAATGTAGCCTGTGCCGTTGATGATACCATTGTCACCCTTTGGCCTGCCACCTGATTCCCCATAAACGCAAATGCGTTGGCCCAAATGGATTGCATATTACCCGGATCGGCTTTTGGCATATATTTTTCAACATTGCGTGAATACCAATTGGCAAATTGCAAACCGATTTTGGAATACATTCCCTCGTACATTCCAACATATTTGCTGTCCTGAAAAAACTGCTGTGCTGTTGCTGTGGTCATTGATTTGATTTTCAAATACAAATCAATTGCATCATTATATTCTGCCTTATAAAACTCCGTGAAATCTTTGATTGATGTGCGTTCCGCTTTGCTCAATTCATTTTCGAATTCATCCGGCCAATTGTCTTGTGCCTTTTCCTCTTTCGGTGGATTGAATAGATTGCTACAAACCGCCACACGTTGATCAATGGTGCCAAAATCATTGACAACATTAGGATCAACAACACAACGGCCCATAAAATCATTTTGGCTTTCACCTTCAAATGGTTTAGGCAATGGCATATTTAGTCAATTTTTAGTGACTTTGGATTTTCCAATGATGGCATTGATGGATTCTGTGCCATCAAATTAGCCGGGATAAAATAATCATCCATGAACGCATTTTCTGTGTCCATTGCGTAATTCATTGCATCACGTTTTTCGTTTGGTGTAACCCACCACGCATTTGCTAATTGTGCAACCAATTTGTCCACTTCCTCCTGCATTTCGCTGATGGCCGTGAAATCAAAGTCAATGAAATATTCATCACCTTTGCCGTATTTTGGTGCCAACCAACGATTCAATTCATCACGTATTTTGATCAATTCAGGAATCACCGCATTCTGATACAATGCCTTTTTGGCTTCCTTCATATTGTTGTATGTGGATGAATCCGTGTTGTTTAACAACTGAACCGGGATATTGTAGATATTACACAAATCCTTCACCGTTCCATTGTATTGCTCAATTAATGACAAATCTGATGCATTTAAACCAAAATTCACCCATGACAAATCCTTCGGTGTGATGATCACATCACCTGCGTTTCCTGCTCCCTGATAATTCTTTCTAAATTTGTCTTTTAATGCCTGTGCTTGCACCTCAGTCAAATTACCATCTTTTGAAATCAACATACCACGTGATGTTTGATTCTGCAAATATTTTAATCCGGTGGTCACGGCTTCATTGTTGGCCGATAAAACACGTAGGCCGGCACGCAAAGGTGATTGGCCATATAGGTTTGAACCGCTGCTGTCGTAATCCGGATTAAAATCTTTAATGTGGCAAATGTATTCAGGTGGAACCTCAATCATTGAATTGTACTGAATTTTGTATCCTGCCACCGGTTGCATAATGCCACCCGATACAATTTCAACCAATTGTGATGGCAATGAATATAATTCCGTGAATTTACCTTCATTTGGCCCTGAATCAGGCCCGATTCCGTAGATGTAACGATTGCCGGTAAGTTTACCAAATGCAACTAATTCACCTAACCATGCCGAAAATGATTGCTCCGGGTTTGGTCGCTTCAATAGTGCCTCTAATTCTGAATCCTTAACTTCTTCAAATGCTCTTTTGCGTAATATGTTGGCTTTGTACATTGCATTCCCATCCATTACACCTGATGTCATCGCCTTGTATTGCTTTGCTGATCCTTCATTTGTAACCCTGTAAACGGTCATCGGGATTGTTGTTGCTGACTTAACAATCAGGTTAATAATGGAATAAATCGTTGCATTGCGTTGGTATCCATCACGAATGTATGTGACATCGTTGTCCTCATTCATTATGATGTTAGTACCTAGCCACGTATAGACTAATTGGTTATATGCCGGATTTGTTCCTGTGGTCAATGCTTTGGCAATGGTCTGCCGGAATGTATCAATCAATGATGCCATCTGTATTGCTTTTTTTTCTCAAAAATAACGAATTAAACCACAAAAAAATCAGAACGATTTTTGTATTTGGTATAAACCCCATATCGGATTGCATCCATTAGGTGATTGTGTTTGTCTATTGGCTTATTTATAATCGTTCCATCCTTTAATTGCTCCCAAAAATAAAACTGAAATTCATTATGCAAATTGCTCGATTCCATTGAACAAATCACCTCATGTTCTTTTATTAGGCTGATCCCGGCTTTGATTGATCCCTCCCCTTTTATTGCAGGCACGGCCAAAATATCCATCTGCCTTAATTCCTCAATTGATTTGGGTTCCGCAGATTCACAATAAATTATGTGTTCGTTGATTTTCTTTTCTTTTAGGAAATCAGCAATGTCACGATTGGTCATGCCCTTTTTGTACATAATTTCGTGGATGTACAATTTATCACCAACCTTTGCCAATTGTACAATGGCCGTTGGATCGTGACTGAAACCAAAGTCAAGGCCATAGAACACATCATCAAATTCAGGGAAATCCGCCTTTGGAATAAATTGCCAATTAGGAAATATTTGGCGATCACTAAACACGGCACGTTTCCCCTCTCCGTACACCCTCCAATAATCCGGGTCTTTGGCTTTCAATCTTTCGATTTCATTGACCAATTCAGCCGGCAAAAACTTATTATCCAAATACGTTGTGATCCACGTGTCGCAATCATCACGTGTGATGACCTCATCATAAATCCAATGCACCGGATCGGATGGGTTAAAATCGCAAATCATCTCATCCGTTGTACGCATTAACAACTGCCTGAAATCCTCGTGATCCAATTCATTGACCTCATTGCAATAGCAGATATTTCGTTTCCGGCCCCTGATCTTTTGTGGCTCATCAACTGAAAGAAATTCCACAACGTGGTTTCCAAACGTGTACGTATTTTCCGATTTGTTGTGTTGGCCCACATACAGGATTCCTAAATTATCGAGAATTTCGAGAAAGTCACGTTGTACTGATCCCTTCAATGCCGGTAATGTTTTCCGCACAATTGAAATGACCAATGGTTTTTTGGATGATGTAAGTTTATAAATCAGATATTGACACAGGGCATAAGTTTTCCCCGAACGTGTTCCGCCCTGATGTACTTTAATCCTTTTATTGCTGTTTAATGTCTGATAAAACTGAATATTGCATTTCTGCCCTATTCGTTTTCGATTGTCGCCGGTGTCCATTCTATTACAGCAGATTCAATGCCGGTTTCGTGTACAACCTCCGTGCGTTCTACGTAGCCACGTTTCTTGCCTTTGGTCTTTAAATAAAATATTGTGGCCGTTGTGTTGCCATCTTTGATTTGTCTGTGCAACTGCGATTCGGCAAAATCCAATGTCATGTCGGCCAATGCCTCCACAGCCTCCCGATATTCCGCATCCTTTTGCATCCACTCATAATGCACCGATCTAGGGATGTCCGTTGCCTTTGATGCTGTTGTCACAATGCCCAATGATTTTTCAAGGGCATCCAACATCCGTTTTTTATTCAACTTTGTCACACGTGCATTCACCGCCATATTCTATTTTTTTAGTCTGCAATTTAAACCATTTTCAATGAAATGATTGTATGCCATTTGTCTTTGTTCCTCCGTTTCAAATACTACCTCAATCAAAAATTGATCTTTGGGATCGGCCGTTGGATCAACAGGCAATTCAAATCCCAATTCCTTGTAAACAGGTAAATCAACACCCCATTCTGTCAAATCATCCATTTCCCATTGATTGGCTAACATATCCCAATCCCATTCACCATACCCAACATTGTCGGTGATAATGAAACGTTTTTGTTGTTCGGCTGTCAATGCTGATGCTTTAATAATCGGCACACGTTTCAATCCGGCTTCAATGCAGGCACGTAAACGCATATTGCCACCCAATACAATCATATTATCATCAACAACGATTGGTCGCAATTGTAGCATCTCAGGGAAATCCTTAACGGATTGCACCAATTTTTTGAATTTGTCATCCTTAATCAATCGGGGATTGTTTGGATGTGGAATTACCAATTTGATGTTTATTTCTTCAATCATTTGTTTATCATATTTTACCAATTTTGAATGACAAACAATTTTGTTAATCAAATATTGACATTAAAATTTGCACTTCCTAGTTCTATAATGCTGTGTAGTGCTAACCATCCCCGTAGTCAGGACAGGATTCGAACCTGTAATTTGCTAATCGTTGTGAGTCTATATAGCATTCATCTCACCGCTTCTACGACTGCGTCTGCCAATGCTTTTTTATTGCTTGCAACCAATAATAGGCATATATTCCGCCACCTGACTATTTCAATCTGTTTTTTTCATCAAATATCAATTTGATCATTACTAATATGAACACGCATTCAATGCCACCAACCCACCAAGCCATTGTCACCAAATGATTCTGATCCATTACCCTTTGAATTTAGATAATTCCCTATTGATATACCACAGGGCCTTTTCCAAGTCCTGTTTTTTATTGCCTTTATTGTCGGCCCTTAAAACGTATTTGATTGCGTTGCCTAAATTGAACCCCAAATTGAATGATTCAATCACATCAATTGCCTCGATGCCTCCATCAGATTGATAATGTTGCGGATGATCCACCATTTCACGGCTCTCATTTCTCATATTATATTGATTAGGTAAATATTTGTGCTTTTGATCCGGCAGTTATTCATCACCCAACTGCGATTCAAAATTAATTAATCTTTCCATAGGTTTGACATAGGTTTTTCCCAAGTATCAATCCCATAAGATTTTAACAGAATATTAATCTGTGTGTTCAATGAATCTTTCTTTGTCTGATCCATCACATCCATTTCCATTCCTAGCATAAAGAATGACTCCATTGCCGTGCACGCATTTTGGAATGTATCCAATGCATCAGGCAATTCAGGATCATCGTTTCTGTTTGGTGGGAACAATATGGCCATTGTTTTTTCCAACTCTCTGACCATTTGTTTTGTGATCATTTTCACGGCCTGTTTGTTTGCAGGATGGCCGTGCCACGATCCATCAATGAAATCCAACATATTTTGGCACAATGCAAAAAATGTCAATAATCTGATTTTGTCTTTTGTCGTTTTCATAAGTTTTGAATATCTAATAAATCTTTCGGGAATTTGTATGGATCAATGCAAAGGTCAATTTTTACGATTTTGTGAAATATCATTATTTCCTGTATTTCCTCAATAATCTCAAATGCCTCCTCTCTTGTTATGCTATTGGAACATTTAATGTCACCATGCACAAATATATCGTCATCGCTGTATGTCATTGTAATACATTTTTAGGTTTCGAACACGATTATAAACGACACGTTTTTCCCTTTCTGATCCGTGTGTAAGCCGTGCCACACACGTTTCCAAGAATAATTTTGGATTGTGGATTAATTCCCATGCATTCACTCTGATTGGTTCCGTGCTAAAATTCGGATCGGCAATTCTTTCATTGGCCCAATCGATGGCCTTTTGTCTGTTAATATTCATAGTTTTAAAAAATTATTTTGATTCCATATTTTAGCCATAAAAAGCCAATTGTTATCATATTTTTATTAAATCCCCAATATATTGTAATTGTCGGAAATAAAATACAAATCGTATCATATTTGAATTTATATACTCTCATCGTATTGTCATTTGTGATTCAAGTTTCCCATCTGTATACCCATCCCTGTATGCTTTCATTAATTTATCCTGTTCGATAAATTTCTGCGATTCGTAATATTTCAATTTCTCAATCAACTCATCCAATGATCGCACAATGATGTATTCATATCCGCAATCCCTTGCCTTTTGCTCAAATGTCTTTTGGTTTGGTTGCTGTGAATTGCCCTTGATTTTTACCTCTACAAATAATCCGTGAAAGGTCGAATTTGGTAAAAGAATCAACATATCAGCCACACCGGCTTTTACCCCCTCTGCTTTAAGTTTTGCCGCAACTGCTTTGTTTCTCCATCCACCATTCGGTATTGCAAAAAACGTGTAATTGTTTAAATCCAAATAGGTTGCCAACACCGTTTGCAATCTGTGTTCGTGTTCGTTTCTCATAGTATTAATAGGTTTTTACAACACTAATTTCATCTTGTTTTTCACGAAATTCAATGAATTTTTCAGCCTGTTCAATTGATTCAAATCTACCTTTATGCCCATATTCGGTTACAAATTCAACCTCAATCCAATCCTCAAATTTGATCCACAAAAATTTGTCGCAAAAATATTCCTCAACGTGAAATGTAGAATTGTATCCAATTTCAGGAATATAATTATAAACACCGCTTAAATTTGTAGAAATTGTGGGTGTCTTTGTTTCAACTATTCTGTATTTTCTCATTCTTTATAAGGTTTAATATTATAAATTTTGCCTAAATCCTTAAAAAAATTTATGACCTGTTGCCTTTCTTTTTCTTGCTTGATAACCTCATAATTATCTTTATTAAGCAAATACCATTGCTTTTTCATTTTTTTCAAAATACTCATTTTGCATTTGTTTTAATTTGAACCAATCCCTTGTTTTCATCAAAGTAAACCATTTCAAAATCATCAATGGGTTCGAATGTATCCATCATAAATGCCTGACTAACTTCCGAACGTTTTGCAATTACTTGTTTTTTGCCACCATTCTTTGATTTTCTGACCTGATTAATAATAATTAATACAATGCATCCAATCAACAAAATTCCTGCTTTTAAAATCATCTTTTTCATATGTCCGTTATTGGTTTAGATTACTTGATTATTTGATTCGCATCAATGTCCAACATTTTACAAATTCTCAATGCCGTGATAAGATTTGGCACCATTTTGCCACCTATCCAATTGCACACCGATAAATGGGTGCTGTTGATTTCATCGGCTAATTCCTGCCTGCTCATATTCTTTTGCTCTAATGCTTTCAGCACCAATGTGCCAAATTCTGTTTCCTCTGCTTTCATAGGTTATTTATTTATTGTTTTAAAAATTAATCTGTGCAAAATCCTGCCTGACATCCTGATCCTGTTCCAAAATGAAAATCCATTTGCAGGCCGATATCTTTAAATTGAAAATATGTTCCCTCTTTTTTCCACTTCTTTGTTTTTGATTCCTGTTCGGCAAACCATTGCATTTTGTCGGGTTCTAAATCCCAATTTTTGCGTAATTGTTGCAATGGTTTATGGAAACATCCTACGCAATTTGAATCAGCCGGGAATATTAGATTGGTTGAATCTGCCCATTTTTTTACATCATAATGGGTGATTTTGTTTTCAATCAATGGAAAATGGCCTTCCCTCCATTCTATTTCCTCCCATTTGTTTTGTGTTTTTCTTGTTCCAACAATGCCTTTGAATGTTGTTGAAAATCTATCTGCACGTTCCATTTCATCATATCGAAATCCAATTCCCATTTTTACTTTTTCATTGATGTTTTTAAACCACCAATCAAAAATTGGTCGCATTTTCATTTCCGTTGTGCAAAACCTCCATTGTTGATTTGGTAATCCTTTGCCACCTGTTGCTTTTCTATTTACCTGCTCAAATGTTTTGCCTGTCACCCAAATAATTTCCTGTCCGATTAATTGTTCCAAATCAATGACCGCTTTTAATGTCAAATCTGATTCGGCTGTTGCGATAAATTCCTGACCGATTTTGTCTGAAACATATTGGACTAATTTTTGATCATTAGGTGTACATCTTCTATCCTCAATGCGAATCAATGAAAACAAATTATAATCTGCCGGGTAATGCTTTGCCAAATAGCTTGATGTTTTGCCTCCGCTTAGTGAATTTATAGTTTTCATTTCATATAGTTTAAAATATGCACAATCACATCAACAGTCCATCCATTTCCTAAAACTCTGTGTGCCTCAGTTTTTGGCAAAACATTTGTGTAACCATTTTCAACTGTTTGTAGTCTTTCTACTTCATCTCTTTCAAGCATTCTAGCAAATTTCCTATCAACACTTAAATAATAATTTTTTGAATGACTCTTATTTGTAGTAATACAGTTAGATTTTAAATCATTTATTGTTTTTAATGAATCAATTTTTTGTTTGCTTCCCCATTTTGAGAAAAACCATTTTGTTAATGGTTTAAATTCATAATTATTATTTAAAATATCTTTCAATAAAATTCCTTTGTCTTTTGGCAGCTGTATTATTGATTCTAAATCACCAAACAATCCTGATGGCTTTAATCCAATGTTTGTCCAATACAACCTTTGGCGATTTTGTGCCGAAACCAAATCAGAATTTATCATTATTGGTTTAACTCCAATTGCTTTGCTCAAAACATTTTCCCATTTTTCCCCCATCATTACATTTTCAAGCAAAAAATACTTTGGTTTTGTTTCATTTAATAATCGCATATATTCCCAAAACAAATACGATTGGCCTTCAAATTCAAATCCATCTGATTTTAGTTCCAAATAATGCTCTAATGTCAAAATTTCCTGCTCATCCTTTGTTGCCATTCCTTTGCGTTTACCTGCAAATGAAAATGATTGGCAAGGTGACCCACCAATTAGGATGTCAATTTTTGGCAATGAATATCCATCAACATTCACAACAGAACCCAATTGAATTGTATTTGGGAAATTTGCCATTGTTACCTGAATAGCATATTTATCAATTTCAGATGCAAAATAATTTTCCACTTTAAATCCAGCACGTTGCAATGCTTGTTGCCCACAGGACATTCCATCAAATAATGATAATACATTCATAGTTTAAATAATTTCTCCGTTTTCATTTAATGTCATGTCCATATCAGCCAAAGTATGGCAAAACAATTTGTAAGCCTCCGATTTGCATTCTGCATTGAATAATTTATCATCCTTAAATTTTGGCCTCAATCGTGTTTTTATTTGTTCACGTTCCAAATCAGGACATTTCCAAATTCCAAATCTGACTAAATCATCGTACAAATGTGACAACCCACCCAATGTCCATTCAAAATCGCCTCCGCTATATTCTGAATGATTAATGCGTTTAACGTATGAATTAACAATTGCAATGCTCAATGCCTTTGATTCCTCCTCTGTTGGTTTTGGCTTTGTTGTTTCCGGCTCCGGCTTCTTTACATTCTTTGTTTCCTGCCTTGCATATTCAATGTATGCGTTCATTATCCGGCCAAAGTATTCACACGAAAAATTCTCATAGCATTTGCAATCAGTATTCAATTTCCCGGCAACTGCCATTTCAAATGCAATGGCTATTTCCTCCGGTGTTTGGTTGCCATAATTTGATTTGATAAATGCTAACAAAACATATTTTTCCTCATCCGTTGGCATATTTGATCCACGCAATCCAACCATCAGCATTGCCATACGCAATACCTGTTTTAAATCATCCTCAGATCGTGTCCTGATGTTTGATGTGCTTTGAGCCTTAATGATCAAATTGGCTGTTCCCTTACCAATTTCGTAGGGCCTCAATTCTTGCGGCACTTGTGCCAAGTTTTGTTTCTGATCCATTGTTGAATTTTGTTTTATTCCTTAACCAATTTGCAATTCTCCTGTCAATATTAAAAAACTTTTCACCCTCCCAACGTAATTTTCCGTTTTTGTGATTAGGTTCTGCCCAATATTCAACAAAATCATCAAAATCATTTCCAAGATCATATCTGAACAATTCCATTGATTCACGAAATGAATTTACCTTCTTATCTATAATGTCTTTTATAGATTCTTTATTTGTATTTTCTTTCTTTATATTATTTGATGGTTTTGCTATATAAGCATTTTCCTCATTAGGAAAACCTATATGTAGGTTTTCATCATTAGGTATTGACAATGCAGGTTGATCAAATAATGTATATTGAACTAACCGATGGCCATTTTCTGCAATGTATCGATCACGTTTTAAATACCCGAAATTCTCCAATTCCTTCAATGCTGACATGATCGCCGGCAAACCTTCTTTTGATTGCTGTGCTATTCTTTCGGCACTAAAATCCCAACCATCAGGCTTTGATTGAATGTAAGCAAATAGGCCCTTTGCTTTTAATGAAATGTCTTTGCTGTTTACCAATTCATTTGGCACCGTTGCAAATCTGTTTTTGATTACTAATTTCCCCATAATATAAAAAGCCACCAAATAAATCCACCGGATCTCACTTCGGTTTCATTAGATGATGGCATTTTAAGTCCATTGGAACTATAATGTGAGATCGTTCCTACACCACAAACATACAAAAAATTAAATCATAATCACACCCTTCAATGGCTTAAATTTGAATAGGTTGCCATATTGTGGGTGTTCTAATACAAATTTTCTTGCGTAATGTGGTGCCATATTATTGTTCACCTTGAATGGATCATTGTTTGATCGGAATGAATATTCAAAACGCATTTGCTCAAATATGTACTTTGAACCAATCTGTCTGCGACCTTCTTTTGCCATCCTAATTGCAATCATTTTGTACAACTCATAGATGTGTTTGTTGCTTTGGTCGTATTGCTGAAAGTTTACCATAATTATGTGATTTTGGGTAAATTAAATTCAATTTTGCGTAATTACTTTGTAGTTCCTTTGCGATATGCGACCAAACCTGATTGAACGTATATCCTAACTCATTTGTTTTTGCCATCTTTTACCATGTTTAAAATTGCCCCTAATATCGTAAAAAACATTTGGGCACAAGTCCAATAAAAAACCAAATTTATTTTGTCATCAATGCTCATTTCTTTACGTATCTAATTATTGACATTATAGGTATTCCAATCAATCTGCGTTCCGGATCTGGATGTTTGAAAAACAAAGTCCGATTCCCATCTGTTGCGTGATCCAATGTGGATTTCAAAAATAAAACCTGATTTCCCAATCGGTATTCAAGTTCATATACGGCCCCAATTTCGACATCTCTGTGCTTTAAATTTGCCGTTGCAACGGAATATATTGCCTTCAATTCTCCGTGCCTTGTGGTGTAACTATCAACGATTTTTCGCATGGCTAAAATGGTAATTCATCTTTTTCGATTGGATTCACTTCACGTTGGATCGGCTGTGCCGGTGCTGATTGTGCCGGTTGATCCAAGATTTTTAACAATTTAAAATTCCCGATAATTGGCAATTTTACTCCTGCCTCACGTTCCTCCTTTGTTGTGTTTTGTTTTACGAATCCATTGTTTTCGTATTGATCCGGTGTATCGGTCAAAACACCTGTGATGTCCAAATATCTTGCCCCTGTTTTTTGACTTTTGAAAACTCTGTTTTCATCGATTTTTAAAAGGTCAATTTTAATGCTTACTAAACGTGCCATTTGTTATTTATTTAGATTGTTTATTTAATTACTTTTTTGATTGTGGTTGTGGATGTCTTTGATGGTGGATAGAAATCCATCAATTCGCCTGTTTCCTCATCCAATGTGGATGTCTTTGATTTCAATGCCTTGCAGAATGCCTCCACCTCTTTTTGTTTCTCTTTTAGGCGATCAATTTCAAATTGCAACTTGCACCATGTTTCGGTTTCAGAATAGTCGTATTTTACACCGCCCTCCATTTCTGAAAAGTCCACACCAAATGCTGATAATTTGCTGTCCTTATTTTGCCTTAAATCGACAAATAAATGGTCTTTGATATGTTTGTCCATTTCAGATGCTAACAATTGAAATTTGGCCAATTGTGCCGCCAATTTTACAACGTTGATTGAATCTGCGTTGGCCATAAATGATTCGGCCATTTGTGCAATCTCTTTTTTGCTTAAATCTAGGATTTGGCCATCAACGGCCATCAATTCGTTTTTCATAGGTTATTTGATTATTTGGTTGCTAATTCTTGTTTCCGGTGGTTAATCAATTGCTGAATCTCTTTGTTTGCTTTTGCCTCATCAGTCAATAAATCCCAAATGGCTTTTAATTCCTGATTTGATTGTGCATTTTTTACATCTTTTATCAATTCAGCAAATTCAATATCAAATTGTGATGGTGCCGGCATTCCTGTTTTGGCCTGTGGCTTCGATTCCTGCGATTTGCCGTGATCATTTGTTGCATCTGAATCCTTTGTGTCATCGATGGCAAATAATCCGTTTAAAGCATATTTGCGTGCGTAACTAGATGCGGCCCCTGTAATCTGCGATCCATCCATTCCCTTTTTTGTTTCTTCTTCACGTGCAAATCCTGTTGCCTGATATTCAATTTCACCGTTGTCTAGTGTTGCCGTTGATTGAACATAAATACGGCCACCAACTTCACCAACTGAATCTGTTAGTGTTATTGAAAATCCCATTGGATTCACAACCTTTTTGACTGCCTCCAAAATATCTTCGGCTGATCTGTAATGGTATTTCCCAAATGAATTGAATTGCCCTTTGGGTGCTTTTAATTTTGCCTGTATTTCGGCCAATGGATTACTTGATTTTTGATTCATCGTATAATTGTTTTGAAATTCGATTAATTGATTCCCACATTAATGGATAGTTTAATTTTCTTGAAATGGCCATTTGCACATTATGCGATTCCCATTTGTCTTTGCGTGGTGGCTGAATGCCTTTTTTGTTTAAATCCTCAGCCACCAATCGGTGCAATTCACCTGCGTTAATTTTAACCCTCATATCTTTTTTCTAAATTCTTTTTATATTTCTGTTCCAACATATCCTGCATGGATTCAAATTCTTCCATGCCGATTTCTTTGCCACCATTATTGGTCAATTCGTTTTGGATAAATTTACCAAGTTCATCCGTGCTGTTAAATGCTTTGGTGATCGTGTAATATCCTGCATGATCTTTGAATGTGATTTTGTAAACCATTGCCGTAGTGATTAAATGTTTCCAACGATGTACATAATTTTCACACATATTGCAATGGCTGTTAAAATGATAACTAAACCTGCAATGTCATTTTTGTCGATTGTTTTAAGTAGATTCCACATATTGTTGTTGTTTTTGCAATAACTCCGTTGTTATTACATCACAAATGTACGAACTAATTTTACAATTCAAACAATTTCAAACAAAATATATCAAAAAAATATCAATTATTTATTTAACGGTTATAAAAAAGGGCAAATCCAATGGAAATGCCCTTTTTGTTTCAACAACTATGAATCAATAACCTTTATTCTACCAATGCAAAACTACACAATTTTTCCATCTTTTATCATAATGTTTTCAACCTTTGATTTTCCATCCTCAATTGTAACAATCGCAAACCCATTATTGTGCTGTGCAAATGGATAGTATTTAGGCGATAATTGTGTCAAACATCCTGTGGAATACGTGTGGATGAATTTTTTAAAACCATCCTTTTTGATCGTGTTAGTGGTTCTGTGAACGTGACCAATCAAGGTATTGCAGAATGTTTTATTGAATGTGCTTTGCGATGGGTTCATTCCACCTGCCATCAATTCGTGGCCGTGACACACCAACAAATCGCCCATTTCCATGCCCTGCCAATCCGGAACAAATTTCATATCCAATGAATCCAACCTGAAAAATTTATCAAATTGCATTTCGTGCAATTGGGCAAATTCCTCTGCCTGCTCATTCAAATATCGTTGGTATCTGTTTTCGTGGTTTCCTGCCTTGAAATAGATTGGAATATTGGGGAAAATGTCACGTAGTTTTTGCAAGAAATTACGGCACATTTCAATTTCTTTTGGGAAATCACGTAAATCCTTTTCCTTTTCGTGCCGGCTAATGCTGTAAAAATCGAACGTATCGCCATTTAGATACAGGCAATCAATCTTTTCCTCTCTTAATCGTTTTATGGCACATACAACGGCCTCAACTGAATGGAATGGAACGTGAATATCAGAAAGGATTCCAATCTTTTTCAGGTGTTTAGGCAAATGATCTGATGTGTATTCTTTGCCAATCGATGGTTCAATTCCAAAATTATCCATTTCACCAAATTCCATTGATTCAATGTGGGCCTTTGGTAAATTGGCCAAATTCATTTCTGCCCTTGTGCGTGACAAAATGTTGTATTTGCTCATCATTTTACGCATCTGTTTTGCATCGGCATATCCATATGCTTCGTGGTATTTTTCCGAAAACAATTTCATTGACAGGGGAGATGAAAAAAAATGATCTTTGATTTGATCGTGTTTTAAACCCATTTGTAGTTTTTTTTCAAAATTAGTCAATTAACTAATTAGCAAAACCGGCAAATAAAACAAAAATGGCCGTAGATTATTCCACGACCATTCTGCATTCACCCTAATCAACATCCGATGCACTCAAAGAATACAACGGATGTGCACTACTAAACCTATGAAAAACAAATTATTCCTGATATGATACCCTGTAACTGCTTGCCACATCCGTGTAATTATTAGGAATATGGAATTGACAGGTGTATATATTTGATTTTAATTGAACACGGATTGAATCAACAATTGCCGAATCTGTTTCGGTTAATGTGTCGAATTTGATCCATAATTTATGGGCCATAGTCATCACAGAATAGTCATCCATGTTGTACACATCGCCTTCATATTGCATTGAATATTGCCTAAAATCATTTAATCTTTGCTGTGTGACAATCTGTTCAATGAATAACCCATTGGCATCCTGTGCACGTTTGAATGCATTGTTGTCCGTAAATGCCCCCGAAAATACAACGGAATCAACATCAGCCTGAACCACATCTTTATGCTCCATCACATCGGATGTCACAAATGTACCTGATTGCTCCCTGATGAACCATGCCTCTTTGTACACGTTTTGTTCTTTGTCAATATTACGTACGGCACAATTGTCCAAATACACACCATTGTACGATCCTGTTGCATCAATGTATGGCAATGCAAATCCCAATTGAATTTGACCGGGTTCCGGTGCATCTTTTGCCGTAAATTTAAACGATTCAAATGTACCTGCTCCAACAACTGCAACCTCATTCCAAATTACTGATGCAGATGTTCCCCATGTTTTGTTTGTTTCACTCCAATAATAATATGCACCCGGCGAATATTCAATCCTCAAATAAAATGGCAATCTGTTGTCGCTTCCGCCTTTGTCGATATTAACCGAAAACAACACCTGATATTGATTGCCTTTCACGGCATTTCCTGCCCCTGTACTGAACAATTTTGTCTGATAAACACCCAATGCACTTGTGCCTGTGAATTTGATCGCCTTACGGCCTGCAAATGCGTTTGATTCAAATGTTCCAACGGCCCCGAATGTGGTATCCCAATTTTCATACCCAAATTCAAACGATGCATTCAAATTCAAATCAATCTGCTGTTGTGAAATGTCCACAATTTCCTGATATTTTTTGACCGGTCTGCGTGGTGTTCTGAATAAGTTTTGGCCAATCGGTTGCATATTGGTCGGCACCACTTTCAACATATTTGTTGTCACCGATGTTTGTGCCACTCCTGATGCATTATAAATCCAATATTTGATTTCCTCTGATCCGCCATTCAAAAAACCTTGTTTGGCTGTTAATATTCCGGAACCAACATATGTGCCTGCCTGAATGCCTGCAATGATTCGTTGATCGCCATACGATGAATTGTTCACGATATACCAACGGCCAAACGATTGAAATAAACGACAATTGAATCCCATCAGGATTGACCGCAATGTCATTTTTGCATCGTTGATAATATAATAATCGTGATAAAATCCGACCTTTTTTATTGTCACCTGATCAAACACGTTTTTCCATGCTGAATCGGTTGATATGCGAATGTCATTGCTGATGTAAATGTCGTAATCCAATCCTAAATTGGTCAATGCATTCCACATAAATTGCCACAATGTGACATTGTCCGTTCCAACTGCCGGCATCCACGTATCAAATCCATCCAATTGCCCCAAATTGTCTGTGGCTGTGATTGACAATGAATATGGTGTGGAAACCAATGCCTGTGAATAAAGATCGTTTACTACCCAACCCGACCAATATGTGGCCCAATTGCCTGCCGATGATTCATAATAAATCACCACTTTGTATTCACGTTCATCGTACAAATAAAAGTCATCATAGGTCACATCATCTGTCACCAATAAATTCAATGTGCACAATGATCCAATTAATGGTTCGTACAAATCCTCCTCCGCTTTCCACTCAATTTCAACCGGCTCACCTGTGCCAATCATCGGTAAAACGGCACCTGAATATCCGTTTTTAAAGATTTCAACCTTTCTTTTGTTGCCTTTTATATCATCAAAATTCAACCGATATTTTACACCATATGCCATATCTATCCTATTCTATTTCTTTGTTTTTCTGCTCTTTGCAAAGCTACCACCAAATCCTGACCTCTCAACACGAATTCGCCTGTCATTGGGCCACCGCCTCCGCCATTTCCTTGATCCAACATTCCCTGCAATTTATTCAATGGTGCGATTACCTCCGGATTTGATTTTGCACCCGGATATTCACCCATCAAACCCATTGTTGGGCCTGATACGATACCACCTGCCGCAAATTTTGGAATCGCTGCAAATGCTGATAATACACCACCAATTGCTGTTGCAATGAATGCCGGTGTTGTAAATATGGCTGCCGGCCCGGTTGCCGCACCCGATTGTGTTGCACCTGCAATCGCCGCACCCATTGCTGATGCCTGATTCATAATCAATTGCTGAATCACCATTGTCCCCAATTTTACTAATGTTTGCAACATTACCTGTGCAAATCCCTCCAATCCTGTTGATGCCAATCCCATTGATTTGATTACTGAATCACCTAATGCTGTAAATGCTTGCCCTGCTGTATCTGCAACCATTTGCCCCATTGTCATAATATTGGTATATTCTAGGGATAATTTTTCTAAATTTTGGGTTTGCAGATCGGTTGATTGTTGCACCGCAGCATCCATCACAGACAATGGCGATTTTAATGATCCCATTGATGTCGTAATTCCCATAATCTTTTCACCAATCGCAGGGAATTTTTCGAAATGCTTTACAAGATCACCGGCAAATGTTGGTAATTCCTTGACATTTTTGACATCTCCAAATGCTTCAAATTTTGCACGTGCTAAATCTTTTTTGGCAATGGATTCATCCAATGCTGCCATTTTCAATTTAAGCAATTGCATTTCAAGCAAATTGTCTTTTTCTTCTTGTTGTGCTTTCTTTTTACCGCTTAATGCCTCTTTTACTTTTTTAATTCTTTCCTGCTCTTTTTTGGCTTCAATGTCGGCTTTTAATGTTGCATCTTGATCGGCTGTTTCCTTTTCTTTTATGCCTTTTAATAGCAATTTATTTTGTGCCAACAATTTATATTGGGCCGCAATCTGTGCATCAATTGATTGTGTTGAAATTCCCTGTGCCGTATTCATTCCGGTAATTGGGCCGGATGCCATACCTTTTTGCTTTTTAAGCAAATCAATTGATGCTAAAATTTCAGTATTTTTTTGCCTGATTGCATTTGCATCCTTTTTTTCTTGTTCTGATAGTTTATTATTTGGATTTAATGCTTTAGCATAATCATATGCTGATGTTGCCGCTAATCCTAATAATGTCGCTAAACCTGCAATTCCTCCGGCTGTTTTTAAAGTCAAATTGAATTTGGTTGCCGCAGCACTCATCAAATTGAAACCCTCAATTACTTTCGGAACTATTGTACCTACCAAAAACAACAATGGCCCGGTTGCCGCAGCAATTCCACCAAGTACAACGATGAATCCTTTCGTTTCATCACTTGCCCCCATAAACCCTTCCATTGCCCCATTTAATGCCTTAGTAATAGATGTAACTGCCGGCAACATTTGTTGACCTAAATCAACGGATAATTGTTTTGTATTTTCACCAAATTTTCGCATTTGGTTTGCGGCGGATTCACTTGTACGTAAAAAATCACCCTGTGAATTACGTGTGGCATTCATCACGTAATTATATCGCCACATTATTTGTTCCGCTTGCGTTAATTGATCAAACGTAATTTTGTATCCTTTGGCTAATGCATAATTTTCAACATTTGCCTGTTGCATTGAAATACCTAAACGTTTCAATGATTCCGTTTCACCTGTGAAAATTCCGGTCAATGCTGTTTGTGCAACTTCAATTTGCACATCTTTCATTGATGATAAATCACCGGCTAATTGAACTAATGATGTCGATAATTTCGCAGCCTCACCAACACTCAATCCCATTGATGTTGCCATATCACCGAAATTGGCCGCCATATTTAATGCCGTGCCCTCTGCAATACCTGCTGTATCTAATGTGGTTTTTGCAAAATCTTTGACCTGCTGTGCTGATGATTTGAATGCAACATCAACTTTATTCAATGATTCATTAAATGATGCCGCCATTTTAACCGCATATCCACCTGCCGCAACCAATGGTGTGGTCACATACAATGACATTGTCTTGCCAATATCAGCCGCCTTCTTAGAAAAATCGACTAATTGTTTTTGTGTTGCTGATAATGCTGAATCGAAATCAGATGTATCACCGGTTATTCGTACTTTTAGTTCCTCTGCCATAATGTAAAGTTAAAAAAAAAGCCAACCCATTATTTGGATTGACTTTTTTCAATTTGTTTCAAAAATGCCTCGAATTGTTCCGGTGTTGATTTCGGTTTGCCTTTCTCCAAATACACATCCTGTGGCAACGGGAATAATTTATCAGGTGAAATTATTTGTGATTTTTTGGTGGCATTCGAATTCACAATCATCGTGGAAATAAATCGTGCCATTTCCCAATTCAAATTGACATTAACACTCCAAGACTCCCCCAACAACGCATTTTCTTTCCAAGTGTTTCGCCAAAACTGATCCGGTGGAATACCTGCCTGACCGATATAAAAATCAAGCATTCTGTCCCACGTTAGGGGTTGATCTGCTTTGGGTTTTTTGTCGATTTTTCAACGTTTCTACGTACACCGGCATTCAGGTCATTGCCTAAAATTCTTGATTCCATTAAGGTGTTCACCAATAATGTCAATGAATCAGGTGTCATATCCTCCATCCACGATCCTACCTGAAATACATTGTAATCAATAGGATTTCCGTTTTCTTGATCATATGCCAAAATACCTGCATATACTAATGCACGCATTGTGTTTAATGAAATGCCCGATGAAAAGACTTTGTCGATTTCTGAAATTTTGTGTCCGCTTGCATCCTCAAATGCAACCCAAAAATTCATCGAAAAATGTAGTGTGCGATCTTTACCGCCAATATTTAATTGACAATATCCACGTTTGCGATTTTCCATTGTGTTTGATTAGGTGTTTAAACTTTAAAACCCGGCACCATTTTGCTGATGCCGGGAGTATATTTTGGCAATCAACAAATTATGCGTTTGTTGATTTTACGATTGCCCCTGTCAATGTGATTGAACCTGAGAATGTCACCGCCGCTTCCATCTCTGCTGATTGCTCGATTGATGCAATGTATCCTTCTGCTGTGTAAATCACATCACCTGTTGCTGATGTACCGAATACGCAAGTAACAACCGTGCGATTCAATACGTAATCAACTAATTCCTCAGCATTTGCCGCAGATGCGTAGTTTACTAAACCATCAAATGAAATTTCACCTGAACGTAAACCGCTGATTCCCTCAGACCAACCGCCTGAATTTTTTGTTGTTGCATCTGCAATGTCTTGTGAAATAGACAATGTGCAAGATGTCGTGTGTGCAATTGCAGTCCCCTCAACTTTGATCAATAGGTTCGTGCCGTTAAATACTCCCGATGTTGCCATATTTTTGTTTTATTTTATGCTCTTATTTTATGCAAATATATTCAAAATGCATTATAGATTTTGCCATTGAATATTTAAGTTTTCCCAATTGGTAAACACCTGATTCCATATCAATCGAGCATCGGTATAAATACGGCCCGAAATTGTAAAATCAACCGAATATGTTGAAACGTTTTCCATTTGTGAAACCTGTTCCACATTGTTAATGTATCCCAATCCATAGTAAAACATACCCTCCGTTTGAAATACCCATTGCACCTCAGATCGTGTGATGATTCTGTCTGCAAATTGGTTGAAATTAACCTGATCGGAATAATCCACCAATCCTTCGGCTGAAAATGATGCTGATCGTTTACCGGCCAACACCTCTTTCCAACCTTGCGAATCTTTATTGGTAAATTCGGCCATATCCATTTGCAAAGACATCGTGGCTGATTTGGAATGTCCTAATGCCACATCGCCTTCATACAAAACAACATTGGTGCCGTTTACTAATGCCATTAAACCGCAGGTGATTCAATTTCCGTCAATAAGGGTTCCGGTGTTGGTTCCGGTGGAACCGGTGGAATATAATCGCCTGTGATGGTCAAATTCAATTGCTGTGCAACCCAATCCCACGCATACGCATCAACTGACCATTGTGCATATGCATCACCTGTCATTGACAAATTCCCCTGTGCAACTTGTGAACCAATTGTTTGATCCTCATTTTCAGCACTCAATGAATAATAAAACGTTGCGGATGATCCCAACGTTACATTGACCGCATATGCGTTCAAAATTTTGGCCTCTTTTACCTGACCATTGTCCCAAATTGAAACAGGTTCGATTGTTTTCATTTTATAATTCTATTTCTTCTTCAATGTTCGTAAACTCTACACCCTCAACCCAATCTTTCAGGAATCCAAATTCTTCCAATCCATCCGGATTAATTACCTGAATCAATTCAAAATCAACCTCAGTCAAATTCAATGCCTTTGATTTCTCAGTCAATTTTTTCAATCCATCTTTTGTGTACGAATAGCCTCCATTTTCTTTCAAAATTAAATTGCCATCCTTATCAACTGATGCGTTGTCCAATCTGTATTCCTCTGCCTGTTCCTCGTATTTATCCAAATATGGCTTCAATTTTTCGTTGATTTTAGCCAATTTCTTTTGTGCCTTTGTCTTTTGATCACCGGCAAAATGGCTCAATACACGTGACAAAACAATGATTTCTGCGTACTTCTTTTTCATTTTATGTTGATTTGGTTGTTTAA
>JACCDQ011673042.1_pt1 | contig 22292 bp, 29 predicted proteins | sample 7446031 | NCBI WGS metagenome assembly JACCDQ01 (sample SAMN15323442, study PRJNA562643) | freshwater metagenome | isolation source: river surface water | place: USA:Blue River Watershed | collected 2017-08-17
CTAAGAACCTACATGCAGATGTTGCCTCGTATTCAAAACTACGCCTCAAGACTACAACGTGAATACACCCGTGGCGACGGTGACTTCTTGAAAGGAAAGGGGCCTAGTTACTAATGAGCCTAAACCTACTGGCAGTACAAGACCAGATTACCGACAAGCTGCGAGAACTCGCACAGGATGTCTACGAGACCACTCCACCAGATGATGCCAAGCTTCGATTTGACGCGACTGGCAACATCCTACCTTACATTGTAATTGAGTTCTCTGACATGTACGAGAGCGCACTTGGCAACGGCATCCTATCAACCATTTACGATGTCAAGTCATCTTCTATTATCGTCTCCTGCGTAGCCCCTACTGAGCGAGCAGCTCGTCAGGTTGCTGGGCTAGTCAGGGAAAAGCTAACCGGCTTTAAGCCAGATGATGCTGGAGAGCTGAAGCTCGAAGCTGGAGCAACCTACACAGCAGCTGAGCCAAAGGCAAAGCGCTATGTTTCTGAGCTGGCGTTTTCGTTCCCAGTGAACACTGTGTGGTAAAATAGACTTAGTATGGAAGGATTCTAATGGCTTTAGCAATCAACAAGCGCACAGGTAAAACTGTAAGCGTTCCTGACCACTACATTGGTCACCCAGTTTTGGGCAAGAACCTAGTCGCCGCAAGCGATGAGGCTCAGGCTGCACCAAAGAAAGAAACAAAAAAGAAGGAGCAGCCTGCTCCAGTGGTTGAGGTAGAAATCCTGCCTGAACTAGAAACTAACATTGAAGAGAACGAGGAATAAAGCATGGCTACAAAGATGCTTCGACCTAACGTTGGTATTTATGTTGCCGCCGCAGATGCGTTCGCAGACTGGACAGCCCCAACGCTGACTGAGATTACTGACGCAACCAAGGTATTCAACATCTCGCCAGCTGTTACTGACGACTACACCCTGAACATGACCGACTCTGCAAGCGACAGTTCTCTAGCTGTCGTTGACAACGCTTCGGTATCAACCCCTACCTACTACAACTACGAGGCTTCACTAGACGGCTTCCGCGATGAGAACCCTTCAGCGACTTCTGTTTACAACAAGTTCCGCGACCTCTTCGCTACTGCTGACGTAAAGTACTACCTCATCAAGCGTGTAGGAAAGACTCACGACGCAGCTTTCGCAGCTGGCGACGAGATTTCAATCTACGGCGTAAAGACCGACTTCCCAGTTGACCTAGTTGGCGACGGCGAGATGCTACGCATCGGTGCCCGCTTCCTAACCACAGGTGAAGTAAAGGTTAACGTTGCAGTTGCTGCCGGTACTGCTGGTGCAGGCCCTGCTCTTGCTGCATCTGTAGGCACCAAGTCAACCTCAAACGGTAAGCTAAAGGTTTACTGGGTTGCAGCTGATGACATCGCTGACGAAGAGGGCTTCTTGGCCGCTCCAGCTGCTGCTGACATCACTGGTGGTATTGACCTAACTGCAGCAATTGCATGGGATGGTTACGACCTAGGTGCAACCGACTCAAACAAGATTGACGACCGCGGTATTATCGACGAGGGTGCTGTGCAGGAACGTGGCTTTGCCCAGTTCAACGGTTCACTAACCTTCTTCCGTGGAATCACCTCGGAGACTACTGGTGCATATGCTGACGCTTTTGCTGCTTTCAAGGCTGCAACTGACGGCACTCGCCCACAGGGTTACCTAGTTACTCGCATTGGTGTTCCAGCTGCAACTGCTCTTGCTGCAGGCCAGAAGGTAAACGTATTCAAGTTTATCGCTGACGCTTTCATGGACAACACCGAAGGCGAAGACTCAGTTAAGTTCATGGTCAACTTTGCCCCACAGGGTAAGTTGTCAGTAAACGTAGCTGCAGTTTAAATAAGCTGGTTGGGGAGGGTTTTGCGCCCATTTGCCCTCCCCAACCTTATTTAAAAATGGCGTAACAAAAAGGCGAAAGGAAACAAAATGAGCGAAGAAAAAGACGTACTGAAGCTTGTCGAGGAAGCACAGAGTCAGAGCAAGTTTAATCTTGCAGATGTAATCAAAGGTAGAGGATTCCCAGAGGACACCGTAGACGTGTACCTGGATGCAGAGAGCGCCTACGAACTAACTAAACTTAACCAAGAAATCATCGAAGGCCTTGAAGGCGAGTACGCTGAAGAGGCCGAGGCTAGAGCTGGAGAGCTCGCTAAGAAGATTCTAGCATCTCGACTAACCTTTCATATGCGCGGTATCTCCCAGGGTCTTATCGAGGCGATTGAGAAGAAGTCTCGCGTTGGCAAGTCGGATGACCAAGAGAACTTTATCGTAGAGTACTTCTCGCGACTCATTGCTGCTACTATCGTGAAGGTAGAAGACGCAGAGGGTAATGTTGATAACCATAACTTTAGCTTTGAAGACGTTGAGGCACTGCGAGAGAGCCTACCTAACGAATCTTGGGAAGCCCTTGTCTCTACCACTCAGAAGCTAACCCTTGCTAGCGGTTACTTTAAGGGGCTTACTGATGCAGGTTTTTTACCGAAGTCCTAAGCTGGCCTCATAATCGTCAGTATATTGTAAAGATTAAAGCAGCGCTACGGGCTAACATTAGGCCCGTAGCAATGCTCTTTCACGAGCAGCCAACTGAGCCCTGGACCGAGTTTGACTTCATGCTTGTCGAGTCACTTCAGATTCTTGAAGATGAGACATGTAGCGACTGTGGAAACCCTATCTGGATATGTCGTAATGATGATGCAAATACCGTTGGCTTTAAGATTAAGCAGACAGTTTGCTACGCTAAGGCAGAACTAGACAAGTGGCGAGAGCAGCAAGAGAAGCGTAAGGCCAAGTCGAAGCCAGGCGAATCGCCTTACATTGTTGCCTACACATACGACGATGGGCCAATGCCGACTAGGGCATCTTATTATCAAAGCCTATCAGATAAGATAGAATAGACTAATAATTCCTTTAGATATGGCGGTACGTTTTGAGCAAGCAAAGGCTTGAGTTTGAACTTGTTGGTAACATTACCGACTTTACTACTAATATCAAAGCTGCCCAAGGTGACCTTGGCAAGCTAGCCAAGGCCGCAAATGAATCTCTGAACGGCCTACCTTCTAAGGGTAACCTAACTAAAGAGATGATTGCTGGCCAGAAGGCGGCCAGGGCCTACATTGCAGAGCTAGAGAAGCTAAGGGCTGCCGGCAAGAACGTAATGGCTGACCTGACCCCGCGTCAGCGCACCCAGCTAACAGGCAAAAGGTTGGCTTATGAGGAGTCCCTTAAGGCGGCTCGCCCTTCAGCTATCGAAGCTGCTGAGGCAAAGAAGCGCACCGCTGACGAGAAGGCTCTTGTTGCCGCGGAGAAGGAACGCGAAAAGCAGGAGAAGGCTCTCGCTGCTGCCGTAAAGCAAACAGAGAAGGCTGACCAGCAGGCCACTAAGGCAGTCGAGGCCAGTGAAAAGGCTGCAATAGCCGCAGAGAAGGCCAGGCACAACCGAGCGATTACACTTCGCTATGCTTTGTATGACGTTTCTTCTGCTGCCCGCACAGGCGCAGATGCTTTGCTCCGTTACTCTGGCGCTGTGTATGGAGCCGCTTTTGCTCAGCAGCAGTCCTTCTCTCAAGTTGAGAAGACTCAGGTCGGCGTATCTCCTGAGGTCTTAGACAATCTATTTAAATCACTACAGCAACTTTCGACAGAAATCCCTGTAACCTTTGATGAGCTTTCTAAGCTATCAATGCTCGGTGCACAGCTTGGAATCAAGACCGACAGCCTAGACGAGTTCTCTGCGACTGTAGCAAAGTTCTCTACCGTGACTGGCGTTACGATTGAAGATGCCGCGCTAAAGTTTGGTAAACTATCTTCCCTCCTAAAGGTTCCTGCCGAGGACTTTGACAAGCTTGCATCGTCAATTGCTTATGTAGGTGTCAATGGTGCTTCCACTGAAGCAGCTATTCTTAGCACAGCCCAGCAGATTGGTGCCGTTGGAAACGCAGCGGGTCTTTCGACTTCAGAAGTCGTGGGCCTAGCTTCTGCCTTTGCTTCTCTAGGTGTTGCGCCTGAGGAAGCTCGCGGTGTGCTAATCCCAACCATGAACCTGATTGACAAGTCAGTCAACTCTTTCAATGAGACGCTAGGCCGAGGCAACGAGACCCTTGGCGTATTCGCTAGAACAGCGGGAGTGTCTGCTGAAGAGTTCGTTGCTAAATGGGGCGACAAGACTGGCGGTGGCGCAGGTGAGATATTTAAGAAGTTCGTCGCTGGCCTAGGCTCTGACCAGGTTAAAATCAGCACCGTCTTGGCGCAGTTGAATCTTGATGGAACCAGAACCTCTAAAGGCCTAACCGCCCTTGGCGACAATGCTGACTTCGTTTTCAGCCAAATGAGCGACGCTGCTAAAGGCCTCGGAAACAACTTCTTAGACGACTCTTTCGCAAAGACCGCGGATGACATTAACCGCAAGCTTCAGATGCTTGATGCGTCTTTCCAGAACCTAATGCAGTCAGCAGGCGGCAACCCTGCAATTCTTGGTATTCTTGGTGTCGTTATCGATGCTGCAAAGAACCTAAACGTGGCCCTAAAGTCAATCACTGACGCTAGCCCTACCCTCTCATTCTTAATCGCACTAGGCACAGCAGCTGTTGCGTTGACTGGCTCAATCCTTGGCGTTGTCGCCATCCTAGCATCCGCTCGTGCGGGATTCTTCGCTCTTCAGACTGCCTTCTTTGCGAGCGGTGGTTCTGCCTTGAGTCTAAGCGGAATGATTACACTTCTAACTGGTAGGCTATTGGGTATTCAGCCAGCTGCCGTTACCGCAGCAGCTGGGCTCAGTGCTACGGCTGCGGCTGAAACCGCCGTAGGCACCGCTGCGACTACAGCTTCGGTTGGTGTAACAATCCTAAGCACAGCGCTGAAGAGTATCCCATTCATCGCTGTAGCTGCTGGACTAATTGCGCTTATTGACCTTGGTGTAAAACACTTCACCACCACCGAAAACTCAACTCAGGCCAGTGAAGATAACGCAGATGCCCTTAAGGCCCAGAGAGACGCGATGCGTCAGCTCAAGCAGGAGCTGATTGACAACGTAGATATGGCTCTTGAGGGTACTGATGCCAACCTAAAGCTTCAGAGTGCTTTGTTCGCAATGGGTAAGGGTGCCCAGGGCGCAAAGAACAACTTCAATGAAATGACTGCCGACGGCCAGTCGAACATGAATAATCTTCGCTCGGTTATCTCGGCAATGGCAGAGTCCGCAAATGGCGACACTCGACTGCTTGCTGCAAACCTTATCGGCCTACGCAACGCTCTTATTGCCGCCGGTATCACCGCAGCGCCTGCAATGCAGATGATTGAGGATGCAATCGCTGGAACCGGCGAGACCGTTGCTGGCGTAGTCTTCGATATTACTGCCTTCAATAACGGACTTAACGATGTGCCTCGCTCAGCTGGTAAGGCCCAGACCGCGCTAGAGCGGTTGATGGAAATCCTCGACAAGCTATTCTCCCGCTCTGATGCCCGCTCTGGAATCCAAGGTGCTCTAGAGGCACTTGGCGAGTCAATTGCCGAGAACGGTAAGCGCTTTGGCTACAGCACAAGCGGTATGGTTGCCAACGTAGAGGCCCTTAAGGAAGTAATCCGAGCATTTGCCACTGGCTCAGGTGGAGATGTAAACATCTTCTCTAAGAATCTCCAGGGCCTTCGTGCATCTCTTGTGAAGATGGGCATCACTGGCGGAGAGTCGCTTCGCCTTATTGACGCTGCCTTGGCTAAGATTAAGGGCAAGAGTAAGGTCTCGGCTAAAGAAATTACTGCCATTTACAATAGCATTAATAACGCTGTTGTAGCGAATCAACAGGAAAACATCCGCACCATCAGCGACTATGTTTCCGACTTGACTGGCGTTCTAGACAAGGCTTTCTCGAACCGCTACGGTAAAGAGGCTGCCAGGGATTCAATTACCTCAGCCTTCAACGACATGCGTGATGCCGCCAAGGCTGCTGAGGAGTCTATCCTTGACGCACAGCAGGCAATCGATGGATTGAGAGCCGACAAGAACGTCTTGGAGTACCAGCTAGCTGTTGCAATTAAGTATGGTGACACCCTCCGCGCTGATAGCATTAGGGGTAAAATCGCAAAACTTAACGGCGAGATTGCCGACCAAGAGGAAAGTATTGCAACCGCTCGCGAGGAGTCTAGTAAGACCCTTACGGGCAACAGCAAGGCTGCAATCACCAACCGAGCAACCATTCGCGGCCTTGTGCAGTCCGGTGCGGACTACCTAGCAACTCTTGCTCAGACTGGCATGTCTACCGAAGACCTGAAGAAGGAAGCGGCCGCATTGTCAGCCGAATTCCTGGAGCAGGGTAAGCAGCTTGGCTTTGCCGAGGAAGAGCTGAGCGTCTACACTAAGGCTTTTGAAACCGACTTCACTACCGTCATTGATGAGCTGCCTAAAGATGTAACCCTTGAGGTAAACTCCGACCCTGCGCTGGCTGCGGTTAGAGAGTTTGTTGCTAACGTCAATGAAGAGCTCAAGGGAATTGAGGTCCCTGTTATCAGTAGCGACATAAGTGTTGGGAACGGCGCTTATAGCTCTTCAGGTGGCTCTGGAACCTCAACCGGCGGAGGTGGAACCAGCACCGTTACACCAACTCCCGCCTCTCAGGCCACTCCTAACGCAGACATTACAAACCCTAACAGTCGTAACTACGGTGGCCTGATTGCTAAAGACGGTTATAGCCGTAAGTACAACACTCGCACAGGGCGGTGGGAATACCAGATTACACCAGCGCCACTTGGTAGCATGGGTAACCCATACAAGCCAACCTACGCCGGAGCAACCCCACCGAAGAACGCTAGCTACACCGTCCCGCTAGGCAAGTACGTTAAGATGCCTAAGGGCCTTTACATGCAGGGCATTTCGGGCAGCGGCAACAACGCTATCCTGAGATGGGGCAGCGCTCCAAACGCCTTGAACAAGAAGATTGTTGGTAACACAATTAAGGTTGAGCGTGACCTTGCCGGAAACCTGACTCCTTGGACAAAGTTTGCAACTGGTGGTTACGTATCCGGACCTGGAACATCAACTAGCGACAGCATCCCAGCATCCCTATCGAACGGTGAGTACGTACTAAAGGCTAACGCCGTCAAGCACTACGGCGTTGAGTTCATGAACGCACTTAACCAGATGAAGATTCAGCGACCAGCCTTCTCTCAGGGTGGACTCGTCAGCGCTACTGCCAGCTCTTCTGTGGTATACTTGAGTCCAGAGGACCGCTCGCTACTACGCGCAGCAATTGACCGTCCTATCGCACTTTACACCGAAAACACCAAGATTGCTCAATCGGCTAACGCTGGAAACGTAGTCCTGGCGCAGAGAGGCTCTAACTAATGGCAAGCGTTGTCTATTTTGGAACCAAGGACAAGCAGTCTTGGATTAAGTCACCTAGCTCCCCACTAAGCGCTGGCTCGGTGGGTTGGGCGGCAAAGACCCAGCTGCTAAATGGTCGCGCTTCTGTGCGTAGGTCAACCGCATCGCACCGCGAGTTTGCTGCTGAGTGGTTCGGTGAGCTAAATTCAGGTCTAGATTCAAGTCTTCAGGAGATTAAGAACTACTCTGACGGCTTGTATGGAGAAGGCCCATTCTACTGGGTTGACCCATTTGCGGCTAACCAGAACATCCTACCTCCGCACTGGGCTGCACCTATGCTAACAGAAAGTGATTGGCCTAACCTGGGCACTGACCTTGTGCCTACCTTCACCAAAGCAACTGTAGCCAACGGCTTCCCAATGAAATATGCAAGCTACCCTGCTGGAGACGCTTATGTAAGCACAAACAAGCTCACGCTTATTATTCCGTCGGGCTACAAGCTGCATTTTGGATGGCATGGCCCATCTGCATCACCATCTACAGGCGTTAGAATCGTACCTTATCTACGCTCAACAGGGGCTGCTGCTACCGCACTTAACCCAGCAAGGATTAACGCTGGTGGAACCTTGAGAACTAACACTCAGGTAAATGGTACGACTTATTCTTATGTTGAGATTTTCTTGGCGGCGGATACCGAGCAAAGTATTGACATCACCGGAATGATTGCTCAGATTCTTCCGGATACTAGCAGTGTTGCTTCTGGTGGGTTTATTGCCGGCAAGGGTACTACGGCGCTTCAGTTTGAAGGAAGTCCTGAAATTGAGTATTACTCCTCTACCATTGGTAGCGGTCAAGCTGGAATGTCAGTCAATTTAGTAGAGGTTTAATTTGTCTATCAAGATTACATCAAACGTAGGCACAGGTTCGGTAGAGCCAGACAGTCTAATTAGCTACTCTTATTCAGAAGACGTAACATCAATTGACCCTACAACTTTAAATGGCGGAACTAGCCAGGTCTCAGTGTCGGCGTTAGCTAATAAGACTACGCCATTTCTAATCAACAATACTATGGAGCTTGCCGATTCTGAATCTGGAACAATTGGCTTTAGAGTTAAAGGCGTAGCGCTGAACGCTGGCGTTGCATCGATTACTGGCGATACTCTAATGGCTCGCCTAAACGTCGAGAAGACCGCTCAGCCTGTCGGTGGAGAAGTTGGCACCCCAGCAAGCCTGCTAGATGCAATTAACTACTACTGTGAATTGGTTGACATCATTCCAGGCTTTGATGACGGGCTAGACACGACTCTTGACCTTATCCCAGTGAACTTTATCGGTTGGAAGGGTAACGTCTGGGAGCACCTGAAGATGCTCTGCTCTGTCGCTAGCTCAAGCCTGGTCGATAACGCGCCGTTTGAAATGTACTTCTCAACCGATGAGCTGCGATTTCGCGAGGCACTAGCAAGAACCGTAGATAACTCTGAGCGTGACTCAGAGAGCTCGGTTGCCATTGACGCATTTGATGCTGCAAAATCTATTGAAGTCTCCTATTACGACACATCGTATGGCGTAGATAAAGTCTTCTATGAGTTCTCTAACTACGACAAGAACGCCGACCCAGCGACAACGTTTAATTCAAGCATTGACGATGTGCTACAGGTTGATGCTGGAGCCACTGTCACGAAGCGGTTTATAATTGATGCTAGCTTGACCTCGGTCAATCAGCCCACCTGCGTATCTACAATTACACGTGTTCCACCAGCTCCTTATGCTGACGGTGGAAACGGGGAATACGTAATTGTTGGTAGCGATAATTTACCAATTAGCCCCACTCAGTGGAACAGCCTTGGCGGCTCTGTAATTATCAATCTCACAGAGAACCCTAACGAGATTGAAATTACTATCACAGCGCCGCCCTCGGAAACGATGCCTACGGCCGCTAACCCTGCGACTGAGGTCACACTTGCACCGTATAAGATTGGCGCTGAAAGTTCTGGACTTGCCGACTACCCTGCACTCTGGTTAACGGGAACTGGCGTATTCTACAACAAGCAAAGCCGTAAATTCCTAACTGGCGCAGATGATATCTATACCTCAAATGATGCGGCACCGTCTGTGGATAATCCGTTTATCTCAGACCTGCACACGCTATCTAATGCTGGCGTAGCAGCGGCGCAGTCCTACTGTGGACCATCCGTGACTGTCTCTAAAGCCCTTGGCAAGCCAGGAACTTTTGGCGAGACAATCGGAGAGAGGGAGCGCATTGATGACAGCTACTTCCGCTACGAGTCCGCTGCCTACACGCCATCATCTGTGCAGCTAAGTGGTAGAATGTATACTTTGGTCAACGAGTTCGACGAGAATTGGATTGACACGACATTTGCTACATTCAACGCGGCTGTAACGGACTTGCGATTTAACGAATTTACAGTTGCTCCACTAACGAAGGTTATCTAATGGTATTCCCTAAATCTAATCTATCGACTGCGGCTCAGCCGTGGGGTCGCTTTGTCGAGAAGAGCATTACAAACCTTGAGACCACGGTTGCTACAGAGCGAGTAAATAACGCAGCCCGAGACGCTCAGGCATCCTTGAGCATTAAGCGACTTGACCAGTCAGTGACCGCAGTTGCCGCTGCTACTGTTGCAGCACAGCAGGCGGCAGACGATGCTCAAGCTGCAATCGATGGCTTGACGAGCCTAGGCTCTATTGATAGCGAATACACTATTAACGCTGGGAATATCAACGCTGGTACGCTGACTGGTGTTACAGTGCAGACTGGGGCTAGTGGGACCAGGGCGGTCATGTCCGGCAGCGATATAAAGTTTTACAATACGACGAGCTATGCTGGCTCCATTGTGGGTTCAACTGGACCCGATACTTTTCCTGTGACCGAAGTCAGAAGCCCAAATAACCTGACAAAGTTAGCCGTTGCTGACGACTATGTTGCAATAAAAACAACCAGCAACTCTGCGTATGTCTTCGTCGGTGATAATGATGTATTCATAGGCAGCTCAACACCAGTCGGTACCGTCTCACTTGAAGCCAGTACGTTCTTTATGGAAGGTGCAACTTTCAACTCTGGGACCAACACGACAGTCAATGGGGCATTTATAGCAAATGGCTCTATCTCCCTAAATAGCAGCGCAACGGTTAGCGGAAACTTGAGTACCGACGGTGCCCTAACCAGAACAGCCCTAGCTGGTGGCGGTTCAACAACTGCAACAATCAACAACTCTGGTCAGTTTGTCCGCACCACCTCATCCGCTCGATACAAGCAAGATATCCAGCCACTAGAAGTTGACTATGATGAGCTGCTCTCGCTTGAGCCTAAGCGGTTCCGCCTAAAGGAAGAAGCGGCCGAAGACGATAACGCTCGTTTCTACGCAGGTTTTATTGCTGAGGAAATTGACGCTACATCCCTAAAGGATTTCGTCGGTTACTCAAAGCAAGAGGATGGCTCTGTAATCCCAGAGAGTGTCTACTATGCTGAAATGACAGCAGCGCTTCTGGCTGGACTAAAGAAGCAAGACTCTATGATTAAAGAACTTCAGGCGCAGGTAGCGGAACTACAAAGTAAGGTACAATAGAATAATGGCATCTACTACACGAGGTATTGTTTACCCAACATCAAGCGATAACATCGCCCCACTTGAAACCCACTTTGCTAACATCGCAAACACCGTAGAGCTTGCTCTTGACGACATTGTTGCCGGCGTTGGCTCAACTGTTTACAGCGGAGCTCAGTCATTTACTGGGCCGACCGCCACAGGCAGCACCGTTAGCGTGTCAGTGACATTCCCTACGGCTTTCACTTCTGTGCCGAACGTTACCTGCACAGTTCGTGGGCCATCTGGTACTGCTGCTTATATTGCAACTATCGCTGGAATCCCTACGCTAAGCGGATTCACTGCAACCGTATATAAAGCATCTGGCTCTACAGCGGAGTCCCTTAACCTTGAATGGATGGCTATCTAATGGCAAGAGCGCAGTGGCCGATTGATGGCAAGTTTGGCTCGACATTCCGAGTCACATCAGCGTTTGGCTGGCGTATGCACCCTGTGCGTAAAGTCAAGGCACACCACAACGGCGTTGACATCTGGGGTCCAGCCGAGACTATTTATATTGAGTCAATGTTTGACGGTACAGTTATCTTTGCTGGCCCATCAAGCAAGCGTAATGCTGATGGCTCCGTTGGCGGCTTCGGCTACCATGTGCAGGTTCGCTTCAAGTTCCGTGGTGATTGGTATGTTGCCACCTTCGCGCACATGAAGCAAGGCTCACTCAAAGTCAAGAAGGGCCAGAAGATTTCTGCTGGCACAATTCTTGGCGTTATGGGCGCAACTGGCATGGTTGACGGTCGTCACCTTCACCTTGAAATCACCAAGGGCAAGCACTACAAGTGGACCGATAACGGCGTTGGCTACCTAGACCCAATCGAATTCATCAAGGCTGCTATCCGTTACGAACGTGCCGTAGCCTCTGCTGCTAAGGCAACACCTGAGGATGCACCAGTTGCTGATGCACCGGTCCACGACGAGGCTCAGGCGGCTAAGATTGAAGTTGAGTACAAGGCGAAGAAGGAAGCTGCAAAAGCCCCTCAGAAGGCTCCTGTGGCCGCTAAGACCTATAAGGTAAAGTCCGGTGATTCATACTGGGCGATTGCCGAGAAGCTGAAGATGGACTACAAAGACCTTCAAAAACTAAATGGAAATAAAGCTTTAGTGCCAGGGATGGTTCTTAAACTAAAGTGAAAGATTTGATTAAAAACAATGGGCTGCGGATTATTTCCGCAGCCCTTCTTTTGTTTGCTGGAGCTTTCGTTGCGATGCCAGCGCTCGCCAACGAGAACGATAACCTGAAGCTGGACATCTACAACTTCAGTCCTGATTATCTGTACCCAGAACGCAGCCCAGAGACCATGACGTTCTGTGCCACCACCTACGCTAGCAATATTTCAGGCGACTGGGGCGGCGATGACATCATGGGATGTGGCTACGATTTCGTGGCTATTCACTACACCGGCACAATGACCTTTGAGTCAGATGCCCCTGTGTATTTGATGGCTATTGCAGACGACGGCTTCAGCCTATCGCTTGATGGTGTTTCAGTCATTGAAGACTGGACCCTTAAGGGATGTAGTGGCTCAGTGAATCTATTTACCCCGGTCGCAGGTCATGAGTATGTACTTGACGCATGGTTCTATGAGTATGGCGGAGGAGCTTGCTCGACACTGTACTCAATGCCGGTCGACGGTTCGCTGCCTTGGGATATCGTGCAGCCTAGCGCTTTCGTATCAGTTCCAGTAATTGAAACACAGCCCAGCCCAACACCGCAAGAGCCAGAGCCAAGTTTAGACCCAGAACCAACTGTAGAACCAACACCTACTTACGCTCCTGAGCCTGAGCCTGAGCCCGAGCCTCAGCCTCAGCCTTCTGAAGAGCCGACAGAAGAGCCCATGCAACCAAGCCCAGAACCAACGCCAGAGTCATCCGTAGAGCCAATGGAGCCGAGCCCGTCTCCAGAAGAAACCCCAGAGCCACAGTTGCCAGTAGAAGAAGAGCAAGTGTTACCTGTAGAAGAAAAGCCTTCAATTGAACCTCCTGTAATTGATGAGCCTATTCTATCACAAGAACAGGTCCTGCAGCAGTTGGCAGAAGAAGCGGAAGCGGATGACCCGGAAGTGCCGGAAGAGCTGGCTGCTATTCCGCTTATCGGAAACGCAGCAGTAGCTATATTGGAGGCATTTAATGCTCTTGGTAATATTGGTGCTGACATGGCTCCGGAAGTCAGAGAAAAATCAGAAAAAGTAGTAGTGGGCGCAATTATCGCAAGTCAAATTGCACAGGTGGCAGCAGCATCAAGCGTTGCAGCAAGTGCGTCAACTAGAAGGAAATAAATATGAAGGACTTTTTCAGGGACATGCTGGACCAGGCTTGGACTTTGCTTGGGCTGGGAACTGCCTGGCTAGTACTGGAGGGCTCAGCCAAGACCGTAACTGGCAACCTAATCCTAGTGACCCTAGGTGTTTGGATTATCACCTACCGAATTCGCAACCCTAAAGATTCTGAATAAAACATAATAAGGTATAATAGTACTATGAACCAATGGGCGAATACATTGGGAGTTTTTATGAATAAAGAGATTATTAAGGCTATCTCTGGCCGTACATTGGCCTATACAATTTTGAAAATTAGCGGCACCTTTGTGGGTGGCTCGGCCATTGGCCTTGCCTTCTGGCAGTCTTGCATCATGGCAGCAGCCGTTGGTGTTATGGAGATTGCTGAAGAGATGTCTCGCAGTTACCTAAACGACGGTCAGATTACGACAGAAGAAATCAACGCATCATTTGGTAAGCTCGTAGAGAAGCACGACGGCGAGAACTAAGTAAATGTCAGAGTCACCAGAACTTTATGTAACCCTTGGAAGAATTGAGGAGAGCGTTCGCAACATGCGCGAATCGCAAGACCGCATGGAAAAGAAATTCGACGCTCAAGATATTCGTATTAACGAAATCGAACTAGATGTCAAGGAACTAAAGACTCAGCGTGACGACAAGAGTAACAAGGTAGCTATGGCTATTGCAGCACTGGCAGTCATTATCTCTGCCATCAGTGTTTTTATACCGTAAATTGCCCGACAAGACAAAACCCCCCAGCAGAGGTGACTGGGGGGTTTTGCTTTACCTGGATTAGAGCTCCAGTAGCTCGTCTAATGTCTCAAAGCCTGCATCTTCAACCTCAAGACCACTTAGAAATAGCTCAAAGGCTTCGTTTACAAAGCCCTCAAGCGATTCAGTAGGTTCAACAATGCCATTAGAGACAGCGTACGCAAGAGGTAGCCCTAGGTCTGCGTACTTAAAGAAGTCTTGAAACTCCTCATCGTCTCTGTAGTTGATCCATAAGTCCGCAAGGATTGCAGCTCTGTCTGTGAATAAAGTTCCCATTACGGCGACACCCTACCATTATTATTAAACGCCTCATAGGTATAAGGCATCTTCTCTGCAAAGAAAACTTCCATCTTCTCTGCTACCATCTCGATTTCCCTTTGCGGGAACGATGGCACTTTACTGTCAGGGTGAATTGTGCGAAGGCTTAAGAAGTTCATTAGACTTCGTGCGTTCATCGTGACGTACATTGATGAGTAGATATTCACAGGGAGGACCATCCGAGCAACTTCTCGTGCTACACCTTCTTCTAGTAGCCTTAGGTACCGCTGGTAAGCATAGCTGGCAGAGCTTGTTGCAGCGTTTCTAGTCTCTGCCATCTGGTCCCCGGTGCCTTGAACGAATGTGTAAGCGCCAGGTTTACCCTCTTGAACCAGAGCCCTGTCGAAGTTAGGGATGTAGAAGACTGGCTCCAGTTGCTTATAGCGACCAGACTCTTCGTTATACGAGGCAATACGATGACGCATAAACTCTCGGAATACGAAGATAGGTGCCTCAATGTAGAACGTAAAAGCATTATGCTCAAACGGGGAGCCATGCCTGTCACGCATCAGGTAGTTGATTAGCCCACCATCTCTCACAGGGTCATCGTTGGCCTTGCCTCCGGTTGACACGCGGGCTGCTAAAGCAACTGCCTTATCTGATGCCATACTGTCGATTAGCTCAACCGTAACGTCGGTTCTGAATTTTATATCAGTCATTTAGTTTCTCCAATCTCAGAATCTCATCGTTGATATACCAGATTGCTTTACGCAAATCTTCTATCTGCTTCTTGTCATCTTTGAGGCCAGCCCGCCACAGGTATTTAATAGCGTTGCCGATATTAAAGTTCCTGTGACGAGTCACCTGTATGCACTCTACACCGCTAGGGTCGCTGGTGTAGTGCTTAGGGTGATTCACTGCATCATTTACCGGTAGAGCCAAAGCCAGCCTCCCCACGCTCGGTCTCGGACATCTCATTAATCTCCTCGAACTGAGCTGTCTCGAACTTCTGGATTACTAGCTGTGCGATTCTCTGGCCTGGCTCAATCTCAACAGAGCGTGAACCGTGGTTAATCAAGATTACCTTTAGCTCACCTCGATATCCGGAGTCAATTGTACCAGGGGAATTCACAACCGTAATGCCATAGTTAGCAGCAAGTCCAGAGCGTGGATGAATCAAACCAACATAACCCTTGGGAATTTCCACCCAAGTACCAGTCGAGACGGTGGCTCTTGAGCCAGCCCGTAGATAGACTTGGTGAGATGAGGTAAGGTCTGCTCCGGCATCTCCAGGGTTTCCGTAAACTGGAAGATTGCCTTTAAACTTTACTTTCACTTGCTCTCCTTATCTAGGTTGATTCTATTCACCCACGCTTGACCAGCTGAGCCACCCCACGCATCCCAAGCGACTCGGCCTGGAGACGGGTAGCCCTCTTCACCGGAACTAAACCCAGTAGCTTTCTTGTCTACCGTGTGTCTAGCAAAGTAGGACTTCATGCGAGCGACTGTCTCTCTACTCACGGAGGCACCAGATGCTAGCTGACTTGCTCGTCTGCGACCAACGTCAGTGAAGCCTGAGCCAGCCTTGCCTTCTGCAATCCACTTTAGCGCTCGCTTTGCTGCGCTCTGGACACCCTGTGGCGGGTTATATTTGTCTGCCATGATTCCTCCCTATTTCTTTTTGTCAGTAGCGTAAAAGCCTGAGCCATTAAACGTTACTGTTGGAGTGCTAAACACTCTTATGTACTCAACCCTGCAGTTGTCACACTGCTTCTTTACTTCTTGCTCCGTCATGCCACGCGATTCGGTGTACCTCGCCTGGCAGAGGGGGCACTTATATTCATAGACTGGCAATTAAACGCCCTCCTCTGCCGTAAACAGATTAGCACACCACTTACATGGTTCTTCTAGTTCTTTGGCTTCGCACACCGAGTCACAATGCTCGCAAGCGAATCCATAGTCGTCAGCCTTTAGCCTGAAAACCATAAGCCCACACATGCAGGAGTATTGAATCTTAAAGTGAACGTCATTCTCTTCGTCGTGAATGGTGTCCACGTAGAATTCCATGTCGTCTTCTTCAAAGTTCATGAAGGGTCCCTGCCTGCTAAACGCAGACAAGGACTCCACTTCTTGAGGTTGCTTTTTGAAACGGCTAAATAGATTTGTAAGTAGTTTTTTCAATTGGCTCATTGCCTCTCATCCACTTACCGCAGTTTCGGCACTGATAGCGCTGATACGTGTGGCTTACGGCCCTGGTTACTCCGCGCCTCTCTAGGTTAGTAGATGCACAGTTGGGGCAGCCATCCTTGACCGCATCGTGCAGTGCTCGGTTCGGGTGATTCTTAATCCAAGGCTGAAGGATTTCATAAAGGTCCAGAAGAAGATTAACATCTTGAATCTGGTACTCCTTCATTTCTTTCCATGCCTTCTTGTCCCCTGCCATACAGTCCACCCAAAGCTGGAAGCCAGAGTGCTTTACTTTTGCACCGACTCCGAGCTTCTGAGATACGTAGTCAAGCTTATTGCTAGGGAACTTGAACTGAGATTTGACGACTCGCATGAGGTCGAGTTCCTTGTACGGCGACGGCGGGAGATAGCCGTTTTCCACGAACTCTCGCTTGATGTGCTTTGAGTCAAAAGCTTGGGAGTTCCAGCCGACGAGAACGTCTGCTTCCTCCATGAGTTCGTGTAAAGCATCAAGCATCGCCTTCTTCCCATCGTGATGGATAGACTTAAAGATTACCTTCTTGCTGTCACCCCATCGCGCACCGAAGCATATAACTTCAGTTGAATTAACCATCTGAGTAATCGCAACATTCTGCTGCCAGAGCCCCCAAACGTATGCCAAGTTTGGACTTGTTTCTAAGTCTAGAAATAAGACCTTCATACTACTCCTTCCACCCCGCCTTTAAAGTCGGTAGGTGCTTCTTGTTACGCAAGTATACCACGCCATGTCGCACTGCGTCGTTTCTGTGCGGTTTGCCGGGCTCGTGCAAGCCAAGCTTCTTAAGTCGCTCATCGTCACAGAGTGGCTTTAGTTTTGGTTCTTGGTAAGTTATCCTTACCGCTGGATACAGGGCCTCTAGCGCCCCAATGATTGACACTGGAGATAGGTCTGCACCGTAGATACCCTCACGCAAAGTGAATGACTCACAGATTATGTGGTCAAACTTGATTGGCTCCAAGAAATCCCAGTAGAAGTCAAGGAAGCCCTGAAGGCTACCTTTAATCTGACCGCTTCTAAGGATGCTAATCTCACTCTGGTCCACGTAATCAAAGATTGCGTAGCCTGTGGTGCCGCCTGGGTCAAGACTTAAAGTTAAAGCCATCTGACTTAGCCTCCTCGGTAAACACTTCATGCGGGCTCTTTAGTGACTGCTTAAACTCGTGCACCATTTTCCATTGGTGACACTGCTTAGCTAGAGTATCCACTGAGCCACTTGCGTATCGGTCCGCGTGAAAGTCGAGCGCTTCCTTGTCGAACTTTACTTCATCGAACTTTGCTTTACGGCTCTTTAGGTCCGCCATTGATTCCTCCATACGCTTGGTGAGTGGTTCTCTTCTATTGCTATCTTCGCTTCTGGACTCTCGTACAACCGAAGGATGTGGAGGCATGGGTCACTAAGCTCCCAGTCCTCGTCTTCTTCTTCGCTGGTTGGTAGCCCATCGTGCATGTAGCATACAGGTGGGCCAACGTACCCCAGCTCTACGCCTATCTTAAGCCATTCATTTAGAGTCATTCATCTGCCTAACCTTTTTGCTAATGGTGCTTTGATTTATACCGGTAAGTTTAGAGACAATACCCTGCGATGTGCCGAGACCAACTGCTTCATGAATTAGTTTCCAATCAGTCCTGTCATCGGCTCGGCTAAGCAAGATGCTTCTAAGGATATCAAGTGTGCCAATGTTTAGGTTGCCACCTGTCTTATCGTTCTTGCCAATTAGCCTGTTCACCGCAGTGTGCGACATTGCTCCATTAACTATCGCAGATAGTTGCCTGCTGGAGAAGACTCCTAGGCTACCCAAGTGCCTCAGGTAACTCAGAAGTTCCTCTTTATCCAGTTCTGCAACGTTATCACGAAGCCAGATAGCCTCGTTTAGTGCTTGAGCAATTCTCATTTCTGTTGCTCTATCCATGCGAGACCACCTCCAGATACCTCTTCTGATTATCTACTACCTCGTGAGCACGAGCCTGAGAATTAAGTGCTTCCACCATCTCATCAAACTCACGCTTGCGTTTGTTGCTGAACTTCTTGTAAGCCTCTTCGTAACGAATACGGCCTCCACGCTCAACGATAAACGCCTCAAGACGGTCAACGTCTCGTTGCCATTCAGATGCTGAGATTGCTCCAGCCATCTGAACTAGGTTCCAGAACCAGTCTTCCGAGTAGTAGATGGCGGTTAGCAAGTGACGCTCCTGCACTTCTTCTGACTTCTCGTACATCGCTAGCAATACTGCACACTTCCAAACTGAAAGCGATAGTCGCTGGCGCGATGGCTCGATTGATTCCTTCTCCGGGTGGCTCTCTGACCAGTTACCCATCTCCCACTTGTACTGATTAAATCGTTCAAGTGCTCGCTGGCTTAGTCGCACTGGGCGAGGAGCTGGCCCACCCTTCTTCTGCCACCACATGACACTGGATGACAGGTTCTTCATCATGTTCTCAAGAACTTCATCACGAACCACAACTTCGTACTCATCAGCCTGCTGAATATCTTCAGACTCTTTAGTACGAGGTGGAGTAGGTGCTGTAACATAAATGAAACGTGCCAAGAAACCACTTCGGAAGTATTCTGTAGTAAGCACGTCAGCAGTTTTACTGGTGATACCCATCAAGTACATAATGAAGTTGGTTTCGGCTCGGTCAGTCTGGGTCTTTGTCTTCGATGAACGAATAGTCACAGGTACGTGACCATCATACAACTCAGTAAATCGCTCTGCTGCCGATGCCATGTAGGTCTTGCTAATGAAGTCCTTGAACATACCCTGGACTTCATCGCGGTGAAGCAGTGATGTCTGCTTATCGCGTTCGCCTAGGATAGCTGTCAAGCCTTCAGGTGTTGCATCTGAACCGATGTCAATCTGGTAGCCTGATAGCTTCTCGTAGTGGCGCACAGCCCTGAGCATAAGGTTTCTAGAGGTTGACTTACGAGTCAGAGTAGTTTCGCCAAGGACCATGAACCATAGGTTCAGGCCCATCTTGCCAAACTTTGGAACTGCGTAGCCCACGTCAGAGAAGACACAGGATAGCAAGGTCCAAGCCGATGCGTTCTGATACGCAATCGCACCGTCGGTCTTTGACATAGCCCACTCGCGGTACTCATCGATAAAGTTCCGGTGCTCAAGAACGGTTAGACGTTCTGATTCCGTGAGGAACTTTGGCTTAGAGAACTCTTCGACCGGCGTAATGTCGGTCAGGTCTAGTGGGATTACAACGTCAGGGTCTTGTGCGAACGATGCGCCAGCCCGCTGAACTTCACGCCATAGGTCGCCGTCTGCATCCAAGCGACCAGAGTTGTGGTACTTGTTGCACTTAGCATTGCGAACCATTACGAAAACTTCTTGCGCTGTTAGACCTTGACGGAATAGCAGGTTCTCAAGTTTCCATAGCAGTTTACTGCGGTCTGCGCTGGCTGATGGCTCATCCATGTAGAGGCCCATAATTTCAGGAGTAGACCTTAGCTTGGCCATTACATCCATTAACGATGGCCACTCTGAAGGCAGTTCCATTAGCGACAGCTCGCGAATAGGCTCGACTTCTACGTCGCCATAGTGTAACTCAAGGTCCTCAATCGAATAGATTGCGCCGTTGGTAGTTGCAGTGACTGGCTGCTCTTTGCCTGGCTTCATGTTCATGGTGTTTGGTACACGTAGAAGCTTGGTTGTATTCCAGCCTGAAGTGTCACAGCCTTGGTGCGAGTGGGCGTAGGCAATCTTCTTAGATAGAAGTGCCGCAACCTGTGGGTCAACCTCGGTGTCAAGCATCCAGTAGGTGTGCCAGTGTCCCTCTGATGTCTGCACTGAAATCGATGGCTCAACTAGAAAGTTGTCTGGCTCACAGGTGTCAGCATCTGCATAGATAACGTGAACAGTCTTCGCGTTTTCCTTGATGCGACGTGGTGCATTGAACAAGATAGGGGAATAGTAGAGGTCTTCATTCGCCTTTGATAGGGCAAGCGCCTCAATCTCAGCCTTCTGTGCTGGGTACTCAAAGAACTTCTGGTCAGTCAAATCGCCAGATGGTCCTCGCATGGAGAACGCTGCGATGCCGGTTGCATCGCCATAGACGGCACTCAAGAAATCGCCTGTCTTCATATATCCTCCTTAGTTTATTTATTATCTCTCGCTGACCATTCAGGACTCGAACCTGAAACCTCGATGTTAACAGCATCTTGCTCTGCCAATTGAGCTAATGGTCAAGGCACCACGTTCTATACCCACCTGTGGTCACAGTGTCAGGAGTGTGGCCACACTTGCCTGAACGGGGGATTGCCTATCTCGAAAGATTACAAGAGCCTTATCCGTGGTCTCAAGTGCCCCGTTGCAGAATCGAACTACATCACACGCACAAAGGAGGAGAGATAAAAGCGTGGAACCCAGTCGGGGCTAGTGAGACAGTTTTAAGTCATGTCTCAGGACTGCCCATTTGGGTCTTACCAGACTTCGCCTACTGGCTTGGCACCGATTGCAGACATAGCTGAATCAACACCCTCTGTAGCCTTGTCGAAGCCTCCGACCTCGTTCTTAGGCTTGCCTTCCATGTCGGTGCCAATCTTGACACGAACACCAATGGCTTTGCCAGCGAGGTCCTCAGGCGATGGAACGGTGAACGAACCGACTTCCATGTCAATGCCCAGCGATGAGAAGAACGCCTTGGTCTTCCAGAAGTCCTTCGCCACGTAGAGTGGCACGTAGGAGAAGACACGACGGTTCTCGACACCAGGACCAGTCAAGCGGAACTGAACGTTGAAACGTGGCTTGCCCTCGTTTGGACCAGACTTGACGGTCTCTGACTTTACCTCAAAGATTGTCGCGTTGTACGACCCCTCAGGTACCGGAGTGTAATCTCCACCAGTGGTAGAGTCTAGTGCTTCTTGAGTAATGTTTAGTTTAATGGCTGACATTATTTTCCTTCTTTGTTGATAAGCTCAATGATTTTCTTCATTGATGGTTCATAGATTTTTCCTGGTAGACCGAAGCGGTTCTTGGTAACCAATCGGTCTGACTGTCCAACAATCAGCACACGCTGTGGCGGTCCATCTTCCTGTGCCTCGATGGTCATGTATCCAACGATGTCAGGAATAGATGGCAGTGTTGACTTGAATGAGCCCGGCAGCATGGCAGTGGTCTTGATTGCACCGCTGCTTTCATCCTTGTCATCAAATGCGTGGGCGATTAGGATTGTAACAAACGGCGCGGTGTGGAACGCTCGGAAGATGTCGTTTGCCCAGTTCTTTAGGTCGCCCCACTTACCGAACTTGTTGCCCTTATTCTCCGGCTTCTCGCCAAAGAACTTCTCTGCTCGGTCCATCACAACACCGATAGTGTCAATGATTACCGTCTCGTACTTGTGGTCACCGCTGAGTAGCCAGTCAAAGACCTCTTGGAACTGGTAGTGGTGGTTGATTGAAAGCACGTCTACATCTTTGAAGTCACGTGCGATGGCAGATGAGCCACCCTCAACGTCAATCAAAAGAACCGGACCGAACTCGGCAACTTCCGAGATAGAAGCTGCAAGCCAAGTCTTACCGCGACCTGCATCACCGTAGAACAACATTGACTTAGGTCGGTTCATGACCTCTGCCTTGTGAATGTGTTTTAGAAACCCTGGAACGGGAGCCTTTGTTGCTTCACTCATTATTTCCTCCTTAGAAATCACTTGCGTGAGTGTTTATTATAACACATATTTGATTATTGTAGTCAAATATGTTTGGCGTGTTGCTAAATTCCCATCTTGCACTTGTAGCACTCTGGGTGTGGCTCGTAATTATCTGGATGAGCCCCATCTTCTAGCTCTTCCCACAGAGAAACCAGTCTATCC
>JACCDQ010007104.1_pt1 | contig 22286 bp, 23 predicted proteins | sample 7446031 | NCBI WGS metagenome assembly JACCDQ01 (sample SAMN15323442, study PRJNA562643) | freshwater metagenome | isolation source: river surface water | place: USA:Blue River Watershed | collected 2017-08-17
CTGGTTCCGAGATGGTACGCATCACCGTCAATACGCCCGAAGCCGCTGAAGCTGTGCCGCACATCCGCGACCAGCTCGACAAGATGGGCATCGACGTGCCCCTGATCGGCGACTTCCATTACAACGGCCACCGCCTGCTGACCGACTACCCGGCGTGCGCCGAAGCCCTCTCCAAATACCGCATTAACCCCGGCAACGTGGGCAAGGGCGACAAACGCGATGTGCAGTTCGGGCAGATGATCGAAGCGGCCATGCGTTATGACAAGGCCATCCGCATCGGCGTGAACTGGGGCAGCCTGGACCAGGAATTGCTGGCCGAGCTCATGGACATCAATAGCCAGCGCGCAGAGCCCTGGGAGGCGCGTCAGGTCATGTACGAGGCGCTGATCACCTCGGCCATCACGTCTGCGCAACGCGCCGAGGCCATGGGCTTGAATGGCGCGCAGATCGCGCTGTCTTGCAAAGTCTCCGGTGTGCAGGATTTGATTTCTGTGTACCGCGAGCTGGGTCAACGCTGCGATTACCCGCTGCATCTGGGTCTGACCGAAGCGGGCATGGGCACCAAGGGCACGGTGGCATCGGCCACGGCCTTGTCCATCTTGTTGCAAGAGGGCATTGGCGACACCATTCGTGTGTCGCTCACCCCTCAGCCGGGTGAGGCCCGCACGCAAGAGGTGGTGATCGCGTCCGAGATTTTGCAGTCGCTGGGCTTGCGCATTTTTGTGCCCAGCGTCACCGCTTGCCCCGGCTGCGGCCGCACGACCAGCAGCACCTTTCAGGAGCTGGCCAAGCAAATCGACGACTTTTTGCGCGCCCAGATGCCGGTTTGGCGCAGCCGTTACCCCGGGGTGGAAAACCTCAAGGTGGCGGTGATGGGCTGCATCGTGAACGGCCCCGGCGAAAGCAAACACGCCGACATCGGAATCAGCCTGCCCGGCACCGGAGAAGCCCCGGCCGCCCCGGTTTTCATGGACGGCGAAAAACGCCTGACGCTGCGCGGTGAAGGCATTGCGCAAGAGTTTCAGGTGCTGGTTGAAAACTACATTGAGAACCGTTTTGGTTCAGGATCTGCTGAGAAAAAATGAGCGAGCCTCAAAAAGAACAAGCGCCCAAGGTGGGCAAAGCCCAGAAGCTGGTCGGCGTCAAAGGCATGAACGACATCCTGCCGCCCGACTCGGCGCGCTGGGAATGGCTGGAGGCGCAAGTGCGCGGCCTGATGGCCCGCTACGCTTACCGCAATGTGCGTTTGCCCATCGTCGAACCCACGGCGCTGTTCGTGCGCGGCCTGGGCGAGGTGACCGACATCGTCGAAAAGGAGATGTACTCTTTTGAAGACCGCTTGAACGGTGAGCAACTGACCCTGCGGCCCGAAGGCACTGCCGGTCTGGTGCGCGCGGTGGTCGAGCACAACCTGCTGTATGAAGGCGGCAAGCGCCTGTATTACATGGGCCCGATGTTTCGCCACGAGCGTCCGCAGCGTGGCCGCTACCGCCAGTTCCACCAGATCGGTGCCGAGGTGCTGGGTTTTGGCGGTGCCGAGGTCGATGCTGAACTGATCTTGCTGGCCAACGACCTGTGGAAAGTGCTGGGCCTGAAAGACGTGCGCCTGGAACTCAACAGCCTGGGCCAGCCCGCTGAGCGTCAGGCCCACCGCGCTGCTTTGATTGCTCATCTTGAAAAGCACAGCGATGTGCTGGACGAAGAAGCCAAGCGCCGCCTGCACAGCAACCCGCTGCGCATTCTGGACACCAAGAACCCGGCCATGCAAAGCGTGGTCGAGTCCGCGCCCCGACTGCTCGACTTTTTGGGTGAAGCCTCTTTGGCCCACTTCAACGCGGTCAAAGCCATACTGGATGCCAATGGCGTGGCCTACAGCATCAACCCGCGCCTGGTGCGCGGCATGGACTACTACAACCTCACGGTGTTCGAGTTCATCACCACCAGCCTGGGCTCGCAGGGCACGATCTGCGGCGGTGGTCGCTACGATTACCTGATCGAGCAGGTGGGCGGCAAGCCGTCGCCTGCCGTGGGCTGGGCGCTGGGCGTCGAGCGCGTGCTCGAACTCATCAAGGAGCAGGGCGAGGCTTTGCCCGATCTGGCCCCCGATGTGTACGCGATCGTCCCTGAAACTGCCGCTTTGCCGGTGGCCATGCAGGTTTTGCAGGTGTTGCGCGCCCAAGGCGTCAGCGCTCAAATGCATGCAGGCACTGGCGAAGGCATGGGCAGCATGAAGTCCCAGTTCAAGAAAGCCGATGGCTCGGGTGCCCGTTTTGCGCTGGTTTTTGGCGCAGAAGAACTGGCACAAGGGCTGGTGGCCGTCAAATCGTTGCGCGATGGCGCAGGTGCCCAGCGCACCGAGTCTTTGGCCGCAGTGGCCACCTGGGCCCACAGCCTACAATCGGCGCTTTGATGCCCACTCAGCAGTAAAAAACACCATGGCCAACGCACTCGACCTCGAAGAACAAGAACAACTTGACCAGCTCAAGCACTTCTGGGAAACCTGGGGCAACCTGATTTCCTGGGTGCTCATCGCCATTTTGGGCAGCTATGCCGCATGGAATGGCTACCAATACTGGCAACGCAGTCAGGCTGTGAAGGCCTCTGCTTTGTATGACGAAGTGGAACGTTCCGTGGCCTCGGGCGATGTCGCCCGCGTCGAGCGCAGCTTGGCCGACATGAAGGACAAGTTCGGTTCTACACAGTTTGCGCAGCAGGCGGCCTTGTTGTCGGCCAAGACACTGCAAGCGCAGGGTAAACAGGATGCGGCACGCGCCGCTTTGGCCTGGGTGGCCGAGTCGGCTTCGGATCCGGCTTACCGCGATGTGGCGCGCCTGCGTCTGGCGGGCATGCAGCTCGATGCCAAGTCTTACGACGATGCCCTCAAGCAATTGGGCGCTGAGTTCACGCCAGCCATGTCTGGACTGGCAGCGGACCTGCGTGGTGATGTTTTGCAAGCCAAAGGGCAGGCGACAGAAGCGATTGTGGCTTACCAGCAAGCCTGGAAACAATTGGCCGATACCCCTGATTACCGCCGCCTGGTTCAGGCCAAGCTCAATGCTTTGGGCGTGGATCCGCAAGCTTCCAGCACCACGGAGACAAAAAAGTGAAATTCCTGATGCAACAGACTTGGGTTCGCAGGGCTTGTGTTTGCTGCGCCTTGTCCCTGCTGGCCGCGTGCTCCAGCACCCCCGAGAAACCCAAACCCGCTCCCTTGCCCGCTGTGACCGGTGAGTTGATGGTGAAAAGAGTTTGGTCCAACAGCATTGGCACAGTCACCACGCCTTTGCTGGCCTCTGTGCATGGCGGCCGTGTGGCATTGGCCTCGACTCAGGGCCAAGTGGTCTTGCTGGATGCTGTGACGGGCAAGGACATTTGGCGTGTGAAGCTACCCGATGCCATTCAGGCCGGGGTAGGCGGTGATGGTCAGCGCTTCGCAGTGGTGACCCAGCGCAATGAAGTGCAGGCCATCGAAGACGGCAAAGTGATCTGGCGTCATGCCTTGTCTGCCATCTCTCTCACGCCACCTCTGGTCGCTGGAGGCCGTGTGTTTGTACTCAATGCTGATCGCACGGTGACGGCACTGGATGGCGCCACAGGTCAGAAGCTGTGGTCTCAACAGCGCACCGGTGAGCCCTTGGTGCTCAATCAGGCCGGCTTGCTCATGCCCTTTGGTGACAACTTGCTGGTCGGGTGGGGCGGCCGTTTGGTGGCTTTGAATCCCTTGACCGGTGGTGTGCGTTGGGAAACCTTGCTGGCCAATTCGCGCGGCACCAACGAAGTCGAACGCTTGGTGGACTTGGTGGCGGGTGCGGACCGTTTGGGCAGTGCCGTCTGCGCGCGCGCTTTCCAGTCGACCGTGTCGTGTGTCGATGCCAGCCGTGGCAGCAATCTGTGGAGTCGTCCGGCGCAAGGCCATGAAGGTCTGGCGGGCGATGAGCAGCTGGTTTTTGGTGCCGAATCTGACAGCAAAGTGATGGCCTGGGCGCGTCAAGGTGGTCAAGTGGCATGGACGCAGGAGGCCTTGCGTTTCCGTGGTTTGTCCGCACCTTTGGTGCTGGGCCGCTCGGTGGTGTTGGGCGATGACGACGGGTTGCTGCATTTCCTGTCGCGTCAGGACGGCAAACCTTTGCAGCGCATAGCGACCGATGGCTCGGCCATCGTGGGCCGCCCGGTCGCGGCAGATCAAACTTTGGTGGTGGTGACACGCACCGGGGGCGTTTTTGGATATCGCCCTGAATGATGGATCGGAAAATTTTTAAGTGAAACCTGTACTGGCCCTGGTGGGCCGCCCCAATGTGGGCAAATCCACGCTGTTCAACCGACTCACCAAGAGCCGGGACGCCATCGTGGCCGACTTTGCCGGCTTGACCCGTGACCGTCATTACGGTCAGGGCAAGCAGGGCAAGCATGAATACATCGTGATCGACACGGGCGGCTTCGAGCCCGACGCCGGCAGCGGCATTTACAAGGAAATGGCCAAGCAAACGCAGCAAGCGGTGGCCGAAGCCGATGTGGTGATTTTTGTGGTCGACGCCCGTGGTGGCCTGTCGGCTCAGGACCATGACATTGCGAAATACCTGCGCCGCGTGGGCAAGCCCTGTTTGCTGGTGGCCAACAAGGCCGAGGGCATGCGCGAAGGCATCCAGATCACCGAGTTCTACGAACTGGGTCTGGGCGAAGTGCTGGCCATCTCGGCCGCACACGGGCAGGGCATTCGTGGCTTGGTGGATTTGGCTCTCGAGCCCTTGAACCTGCCGGAAGACCCCGAAGAAACCGAAGAAGACACTTCCATCATCAAACTGGCGGTGGCTGGGCGCCCCAACGTGGGCAAGTCCACCTTGATCAACACCTGGCTGGGCGAAGAGCGCCTGGTGGCGTTCGACATGCCGGGCACCACGCGCGACGCGATCAGCGTGCCTTTTGAGCGTGATGGTCAGAAGTTCGAGTTGATCGACACCGCCGGTCTGCGCCGCAAAGGCAAGGTGTTTGAAGCCATCGAAAAGTTTTCGGTGGTCAAAACCTTGCAGGCGGTTGAGTCGGCCAATGTGGTCTTGCTGCTGCTGGACGCAGAGCAGGGCGTGACCGACCAGGACGCCCACATCGCAGGCTTTGCGCTGGAAAGCGGGCGCGCCATGGTGCTGGCGGTCAACAAATGGGATGCGGTGGACGAGTACCAGCGCCAGTTGGTGCAGCGTTCGATTGAAACGCGCCTGCCGTTCCTGAGCTTTGCCAACATCCATTTCATCTCGGCCAAAAAGCGGCAGGGTCTCGGCCCGGTGTGGACATCGATCGTCAAGGCGCACAAATCGGCCATGGTCAAGATGAGCACCCCGATCCTGACGCGTTTGCTGCTGGAAGCCGTTCAGTTCCAAAGCCCACAGCGTGGCGGCATGTTCCGACCCAAAATGCGTTATGCACACCAGGGTGGCATGAACCCGCCGGTGATTGTGATCCATGGCAACTCGCTGGAACACGTCACCGAGTCCTACAAACGCTTCCTGGAAGGGCGATTCCGCAAGGCCTTTGATTTGTCGGGTACGCCCTTGCGCATCGAAATGAAAACGGCCAAGAACCCTTACGCCGACAAAGATTCCGCTTGAATTTTGTGGATTTGGGTTTTTCCAAAAAGCACCGACCAAGCCTGTGGTAAGGTCACAGCTTCATAACTTCTGAACACGGAGAATATCGTGAGCAACAAAGGCCAACTTCTGCAAGATCCCTTCTTGAACGCGCTGCGTCGCGAGCACGTGCCGGTCTCGATTTACCTGGTCAACGGCATCAAACTGCAAGGCCAGATTGAATCCTTCGATCAATACGTGGTTTTGTTGCGCAACACCGTGACGCAGATGGTTTACAAGCACGCCATATCGACCATTGTTCCCGGCCGTTCTGTGACCTTCAACACCCCCGGCGAAGGCGAAATCACTGCTTGATCTGCCCGGTTGGCCTGATCGGGCCACTGGCGCTTCCTGACATTGTCTGAAACTTCCTTCAAACAGCCCGCGCCGACCTTATTGGTCGGCGTTGACTTTGGGCTGCCGCATTTCGATGCCGAGCTGCAAGAGCTTGGGCTTTTGGCCGAATCTGGGGGCTTGAAGCCTGTGGCCCGTTTGACCTGCAAACGCAAAGCGCCAGACCCCGCCTTGTTTGTGGGCAGTGGCAAAGCCGATGAAATCAAGGAATTAGCCCTGATGCATGGCGCCAAAGAGGTGCTTTTTGACCAGGCCCTGAGCCCTGCGCAGCAGCGCAATCTGGAGCGCCACATGGGTTTGCCGGTCAATGACCGGACCTTGTTGATTTTGGAAATCTTCGCGCAGCGCGCCCGCAGCCACGAAGGCAAGCTGCAAGTGGAGCTGGCCAAGCTGCAATACCTGAGCACCCGTCTGGTGCGCCGTTGGTCGCACCTGGAGCGGCAGACCGGCGGTATTGGTTTGCGCGGCGGCCCGGGTGAAACCCAGATTGAGTTGGATCGCCGCATGATTGGTGAGGCCATCAAGCGCACCAAGGAGCGCTTGATCAAGGTCAAGAAACAGCGCAACACGCAGCGCCGTCAGCGCGAGCGGCGCGACACTTTCAACATTTCCCTGGTCGGGTACACCAACGCAGGCAAGTCCACCTTGTTCAATGCCCTGGTCAAGGCGCGTGCTTATGCTGCCGACCAGTTGTTCGCCACGCTGGACACCACCACCCGCCAGTTGTACTTGGGGGAGGCCGGTCGCTCGGTCTCTTTGTCCGATACCGTGGGTTTCATCCGTGATCTGCCGCACGGATTGGTGGAGGCCTTTCAGGCCACCTTGCAAGAAGCCACCGAAGCCGATTTGCTGCTCCATGTGGTCGATGCGGCCAATCCGGATTTTCCGGAGCAGATGGCCGAGGTGCAAAAGGTGCTGGCCGAAATTGGCGCCGACACGGTGCCGCAGCTGCTGGTCTTCAACAAGCTTGATGCGCTGGATACCGAGCGCTACCCTTTGCAACTAGAAGACAGTTATGAACTCGATGGGCAGCCCGTGCCGCGTGTGTTCGTGAGCGCCAAATCGGGCAAAGGCCTGGATGTGTTGCGCACGGCCTTGTCGGGCATCGTGACCACGGCTTTGCCACCTGTGGTGGCTGAGACAGCAGATCCCCGTGACATGACCCGGGAATATCCGGGTGATCTGGCTTGAACGCCTTCTGAATTCGGCACAATGCGGATTCGTCATTCTGACAAAGACACTTCACCATGAATTTTCAACTGCCAGCCCTGCGATGGTCTTTGCTGCCTGTAAAGATCCGAGGCATGTTCAATCTGAATGACCCCCGCTGGGGCCGCGATGACGACAAGTCATCAGGCGACTCGGGTGCCAAACCTGCCAGCGATGTTCCTCCGCCCACGGGCAACAAGCCTGAAGGGTGGCAGCAAACGCCGCCTGGGCGTGGTAATCCGCAAAGTGGCCCGCCCGATCTGGACGAGCTGTGGCGTGATTTCAACCGCAAGCTCGGCCAGATGTTTGGCGGCAAGGGTGGTCCGCAGGGCCCGCAAGGTGGGGGCGGTGGCTCATCAGGCGGACCGGTGTTGCCCGGCTTCCTTAAGAACCTGGGCTTGGGCGTGATCGCCGCAGCGGCTTTGCTGGTCTGGATGGGCACTGGCTTTTTCATCGTCCAGGAAGGTCAGCAAGCGGTCATCACCCAGTTTGGCAAATACCACTCCACTGTGGGTGCGGGTTTCAACTGGCGCATGCCTTACCCCGTTCAGCGCCATGAGCTGGTTTATGTCTCGCAAATCCGCTCGGTGGACATTGGTCGTGACTCGGTGATCAAGGCCACAGGCTTGCGCGAATCGGCCATGCTGACCGAAGACGAAAACATCGTGGAAATCAAGTTTGCCGTGCAGTACCGCTTGAACGATGCACGCGCCTATTTGTTTGAAAGCCGCAACCCCACTGAAGCCGTGGTGCAGTCGGCCGAAACCGCTGTGCGCGAAGTGGTTGGCAAGATGAAGATGGACTCTGCGCTTGCCGAAGAACGTGACCAGATCGCGCCACGCGTGCGCGAAAAAATGCAGTCCATCCTGGACCGCTACAAGGTCGGCATCGAAGTGGTCAGCATCAACTTGCAGCAAGGTGGCGTGCGGCCACCCGAGCAAGTGCAAGCCGCATTTGACGATGTGCTCAAGGCTGGTCAGGAGCGTGAGCGCGCCAAAAACGAGGCACAGGCTTACGCCAACGATGTGATTCCGCGTGCAGTGGGCGCAGCATCGCGCCTGAAGGAAGAGGCCGATGCCTACCGCGAGAAGATCGTGGCCCAGGCCGAGGGCGATGCCCAGCGCTTCAAGTCCATCTTGCCCGAGTACCAGAAGGCGCCGCAGGTCATGCGTGATCGCCTCTACACCGACACCATGCAGCAAATCTACAGCAACGTGACCAAGGTGCTGGTGGACAGCAAGCAGGGCTCGAACATGTTGTACCTGCCGCTGGACAAAATCATGCAGCAAGTCGCACAGACCCCAGCACCTGCCGCCGAGGCAGCCGCAGGTGCTGCACCCGTGGCGCCTGCCGCTTCAACCGACAGCCGTTCACGTGATGCTCTGCGCTCACGCGAACGTGACCCACGATAAGGACGCCCAGACATGAACCGCATTGGATTTTGGATATCCAGCCTATTCGTGGCATTTGCACTGATCAGCTCGACCGTGTTTGTGGTCGATCAGCGCCAGTTTGGCGTGGTCTATGCCCTGGGGCAGATCAAGGAAGTCATCACCGAGCCTGGTCTGCACTTCAAATTGCCGCCACCGCTGCAGAACGTGACCTACATCGACAAGCGCCTGCTGACCCTGGACAGCCCGGACACCGAGCCTATGCTGACGGCCGAAAAGCAGCGTGTGGTGATCGACTGGTATGTGCGCTGGCGCATCAGCGACCCGCAGGCCTACATCCGCAACGTGGGCCTCGATGAAAAGTCGGGTGCCAACCAGCTCAACCGCGTGGTGCGCAATGCTTTCCAGGAAGAAATCAACAAGCACACCGTCAAGGAGCTTTTATCGCTCAAGCGTGAAGCCTTGATGGATGACGTCAAGCGCGCCGTGCTCGACGTGGTCAAGGGAGCCAAGCCTTGGGGTGTGGACGTGGTGGATGTGCGCATCAGCCGTGCCGATTATGTGGACGCCATCACCGAGTCGGTGTACCGCCGCATGGAGGCCGAGCGCAAGCGCGTCGCCAACGAATTGCGATCTACCGGTGGCGCCGAAGGCGAAAAAATCCGCGCCGATGCCGACCGCCAGCGCGAGGTCACCGTGGCCAATGCTTACCGCGAAGCGCAAAAGATCAAAGGGCAGGGCGATGCTCAGGCCGCACGCATCTATGCCGAGTCGTTTGGCAAAGACCCGCAGTTTGCGCAGTTCTACCGCAGCCTGGAGTCGTACAAAACCACCTTCGCCAACAAGTCCGACGTGATGGTTCTGGATCCTGCCGGCTCGGACTTTTTCAAGGCCATGCGCAGCTCGGCAGGCGCTGGCACGTCGCCCAGAAAGTAAGTCTTGAGCCAAACCCTCCTGCTGGCTCTGGGCCTCATGCTCATCCTGGAGGGCTTGATGCCCATGATCTCGCCCCTGCGCTGGCGGCGCCTGTTTGAGCAGCTTTTGCAGCTGCAAGACGGGCAAATCCGGTTTTTCGGGTTGATCATGGTCATGGCTGGCCTGATGCTGCTTTGGTGGGTTTCCTGACGCCTTGGTCAGAAAACCAGCCTGCAAGCCGGTAAAATCCCTGTTTTAACAGTCCCCCTCCAATCCCATGTCTGCTTGGGTCCTCCCGGATCACATTGCCGATGTCTTGCCCTCCGAGGCACGTCACATCGAAGAACTCCGTCGCGAACTGCTCGACACCGCCCGTGGCTATGGTTACGAGCTGGTCATTCCGCCGCTGCTGGAGCATTTGGAATCCCTGCTGACCGGCACGGGAGAAGCCCTCGACTTGCAAACCTTCAAGCTGGTTGACCAGCTCTCGGGTCGCACACTGGGCTTGCGTGCCGACACCACCCCCCAGGTGGCCCGCATCGATGCCCATTTGCTTGGCCGTGCGGGTTTGACCCGTCTTTGCTATTGCGGCCCGGTCTTGCACACCCGTCCTGCGCGCCCGCACGCCACGCGTGAACCTCTGCAGCTGGGCGCCGAGATTTATGGCCATGCAGGCCCCGAAGCCGATCTTGAAATTTTGCAGTTGGCGCTGGATTGCCTGCGCGCTGCGCGTGTGAGCGATTTGCAAGTCGATTTGGCCGATGCCCGCATTGTGGGCAGTTTGCTGGAGGGCCAGGCCATGTCCGAGGCCCTGCGCCACGACATCCATGCCGCCTTGGCCACCAAAGACGCCTCCCAGCTGGCCCGCCTGACGGCCAATTTCTCTGCCGCCAGCCGCGAAGGCTTGCTGGCCTTGGTCGGTTTGTATGGCGATGTGAGCGTGCTGGCCGAAGCGGCCCAGCGTTTGCCCGCAACCCCGGCCATCACCCAGGCCCTGGCGCAGCTGCGCTGGTTGGCCGAGCAGATCCCGGGCGTTGCCATCAGTTTTGATCTGGGCGACTCGCGTGGCTATGCCTATTACAGTGGCATGCGCTTTGCCATTTACGCCAAAGGCGCATCCGATGCCTTGGCTCGTGGTGGACGTTATGACGGCGTGGGCGCCGTGTTCGGTCATCGCATCGAACGCGATCGCCCAGCTGTGGGCTTCAGCCTCGATCTGAAGGAGTTGGTGTCGGCTGTGGCTCCTTTGCCGCTGCGCGCTGCCATCCGAGCCCCTTGGGGCAATTCTCCCGCCTTGCGCGAGGCCATTGCTGGTCTGCGCACTTGTGGCGAGACCGTGGTGTGCGTCCTGCCAGGCCACGAAAGTGAAGTTGATGAATTCCATTGCGACCGCGAACTCGTTGAAGCGGCCGGGCAATGGTTGGTACAGGCTCTTTGAGAAAGAACATTTCAAGCATGAACAAGACGCAAGGCCGTAACGTGGTCGTCGTGGGCACCCAATGGGGCGACGAGGGCAAAGGCAAACTGGTGGACTGGCTGACCGAAAGCGCCCAAGGCGTGGTCCGTTTCCAAGGCGGTCACAACGCAGGGCACACCCTGGTGATCAATGGCGTCAAAACCGCCTTGCACCTGATCCCCAGCGGCATCATGCGTGCAGGCGTCAAGTGCTACATCGGCAACGGTGTGGTGCTGTCCGTGCCCAAGCTGCTCGAAGAAATTGCGGGTCTTGAGAAAGCCGGCGTCGAAGTCCGCTCGCGTCTGCGCGTGAGCGAGGCTTGCCCGCTGATCTTGCCTTACCACGTGGCCCTTGATGTGGCCCGTGAAGCCGCCAAGGAAAAAGCCGGCACCGCCAAGATCGGCACCACGGGTCGCGGCATTGGCCCGGCCTACGAAGACAAAGTCGCCCGCCGCGCCATCCGCGTGCAGGACTTGAAATACCCCGAGCGTTTTGCCACCAAGCTGCGCGAAAACCTGGCCCTGCACAACCAGGTGCTGGTCAACTTCCTGGGCGCTGCGCCTGTGGACTTTGACACCACTTACAACGAAGCCATGGCCTACGCCAAGGCTTTGTTGCCCATGGTGGCCGACGTGTCGCGTGAACTGAACGATGCCAACAAGGCCGGTGCCAATTTGCTGTTTGAAGGTGCGCAGGGCACATTGTTGGACGTGGATCACGGCACTTACCCCTTCGTCACATCGAGCAACTGCGTGGCGGGCAACGCCGCTGCAGGCTCTGGCGTGGGTCCGGGCATGCTGCATTACATTTTGGGCATCACCAAAGCGTATTGCACCCGCGTGGGCGGCGGCCCATTCCCCACCGAACTCGATTGGGAAACCCCCGGCACCCCCGGCTACCACATGTCCACCGTGGGCGCTGAAAAAGGCGTGACCACCGGCCGCTCGCGCCGCTGCGGCTGGTTTGATGCCGCTTTGCTCAAGCGCAGCGCCCAGGTCAACGGCCTGAGCGGTTTGTGCATCACCAAGCTCGATGTGCTCGACGGTTTGAAAGAACTCATGCTTTGCACCGGCTACGAACTGGATGGCGAGGTGATCGACATCCTGCCCATGGGCGCCGATGAAATCGCCCGCTGCAAGCCCATTTATGAAGTGATCCCCGGCTGGACCGAAACCACCGTGGGTGTGACCGAGATGGACAAGCTGCCCGCCACCGCACGCCGTTACCTGGAGCGCATCGCCGAAGTGACGGGTGTGCCCGTGCATGTGGTGTCCACCAGCCCCGACCGTGACCACACGATCTTGCTGCACAACCCCTTCAGCGCTTGATGCGCTGCAGACTGAATTTTCAAACTTTCACAGAACCTTTGACTGGAGTGACCCCATGTTGACAGAAGACGGCAAGCACCTGTACGTGAGCTACGACGAGTACCACAACCTCATCGAAAAACTCGCCATCAAGATCCACCAATCCGGCTGGCAATTCGACACCATCTTGTGCCTGGCCCGTGGTGGCATGCGCCCAGGTGACATCCTGTCGCGCATTTTTGACAAGCCTTTGGCCATCATGTCCACCAGCTCCTACCGCGCCGATGCCGGCACGGTGCAAGGCCACCTGGACATCGCCCGTTTCATCACGACCCCCAAGGGCGAGATCGCTGGCAAAGTCTTGTTGGTGGACGATCTGGCCGATACCGGCCACACCCTGCGCGCTGTGGTGGACCAGTTGAAAAACAACTACAAGCCGATCACAGAGCTGCGCACTGCCGTGATCTGGACCAAAGGCGTGTCGACCTTCAAGCCCGATTACTCGATCGAAGACCTGCCGACCAACCCCTGGATTCACCAGCCTTTCGAGCCGTATGACAGCATGCGCCCCGAGAAACTGATAGAAAAGTGGAAAGTCTGAGCACCGTTATCGGATGACAGCAACAGCCTCCTTCGGGAGGCTGTTTGCTTTAGGATCGGCCCATGAATGAAAAGCATGTCGCCCCCGATGTCACGGGCCTGATCCACCACCCTTACGTGCCGCCCGCTGGCTTTGCAGCGCCGCAGCCTGGCGTGTTCAAGGCCTCCACGGTTTACTTTCCCACTGTTGCTGCGATGCGGCAGTTCGAGTGGAAGGATAAATCGGCCTACACCTACGGTCTGCACGGCACACCCACCACCTATACGCTCGAAGAGCGTTTGTGCGCACTGGAAGGCGGCGCCCAATGCCTGCTGGTGCCCAGCGGCTTGGCAGCCTTGGCCACAGTGGCACTGGCCTTGTTGCGCTCGGGTGATGAAGTCCTGTTGCCCGACAACGCCTACGGCCCCAACAAAGCCTTGGCCGAAGGCGAATTGCGCCACTATGGCATCACGCACCAGTATTACGACCCTATGAACCCCGAAGACTTGTCGGCCCGCTTGAATGAGCGGACCCGGCTGGTCTGGCTCGAAGCGCCGGGCTCGGTCAGCATGGAGTTTCCGGATTTGCCCGAGCTGGTGCGCCGCTGCAAGGCCAAAGGCGTGCTCAGTGCCCTTGACAACACCTGGGGCGCGGGCCTGGCGTTTCAGCCCTTTGACTTGCTGCGCGATGGCCAGCTGGGCGTGGACATCAGCGCCCATGCACTCACCAAATACCCCAGCGGCGGAGGCGATGTGCTCATGGGCAGCATCGTCACGCACGATGCGGCGCTGCATCTGAAAATCAAGTTGTGCCACATGCGCCTGGGTCTGGGTGTGGGCGCCAACGATGCAGAAACCGTGCTGCGCTCCTTGCCCAGCATGGCTTTGCGCTATGCGGCCCATGACCAGTCAGCGCGCGCCTTGGCCGCCTGGTGGCAAGATCAGCCCCAATGCGCGCAGGTGCTGCATCCGGCCATGGCCGGTGCACCGGGGCATGCCCATTGGCAGCGTCTGTGTGGTCAGGGCTCGGGTCTCGCGGCGGGCTTGTTCAGTGTGATGATCGATGCCCGTTACAGCCAGGCGCAGGTGGATGCATTTTGCGACGGCTTGCAGCTGTTCAAGATCGGTTACAGCTGGGGTGGTCCGGTCAGCTTGGTCATGCCCTACGACATCCAGCGCATGCGCCAACACAGATCCGAGCATCTCAAAGCCGGCACACTGGTGCGTTTTTCTGTGGGGCTGGAAGCTGCTGACGATTTGCGTGAAGATCTGCAGCGCTCAGCATCAGCGCATTTGCCTGCGGGTTGAATGCACAGCGTTGTGGTTGATTGAAGACAAGCGCTCGGTAGTTTCCTGAGTGTTCAACAGGCCTGATCGCGGGTACTCTGGTTCTCAATCCGACTGACTCGCAAACCATGCATTCCAACGCTAAAAATTCTGACCGTCCAGATACCGACGATTCGGCATTACCCACCATGGCGCAACCTTATGTGCCGCCGCCTGCCGAAGGCCCTCGGGCTCGTATGCGCCCCCTGAACCTGGCGGCGCCGTTTCGCTGGCTGGACCTGGGCTGGAAAGATCTGTTCAGTCATCCCGGCATTGCGCTGTTTTATGGGATCAGCTTCTTTGTCATGGCGCAGATCCTGGCGCTGGTGTTCAAACACAAGCCCGAATACACGCTGTCGATGATTTCCGGCTGTCTGTTGGTCGGACCTTTTCTGGCCATGGGCTTGTACGAGGTCAGCCGCCGCAAAGAGCAGGGCGATGTGCCCGATTTGGGCTCGTCGCTGACTTGCTGGGACAAGCATATTCCCAGCATGGCCATGCTGGTCTTGGTCTTGATGGTGCTGGAACTGCTGTGGGGTCGTGCTTCGCTGGTGGTGTTTGCCGTGTTCTTCAACACCGGCATGCCATCGACCACAGGCGTCCTGGAGGCGGTGTTCAACCCGCAAAACATCGAGTTCGTCATGGTGTACCTGGCGGTGGGGGGCTTCTTCGCGGCGCTGGTTTATGGCTTGTCGGTGGTGTCGATTCCCATGATCCTGGACCGTGATACCGATGCCATTTCGGCCGTGCTGACCAGCATGCGTGTGGTGTTTGCCAACATGGCGGTCATGCTGCTGTGGGGTTTTGTGTTGAGTGTGCTGGTGGTCGGGGCCCTGTGGCCATGGGGCTTGGGCATCATTTTGGTGGGGCCTTGGCTGGGCCATGCGAGCTGGCACGCTTACCGTGGCAGCGTCGAATGGGAAGAAGGCGCTCAGGAAGCTGTTACATTGGGCAGCTCAAATTAAAGGAGCCATCTTGGCCACACCCAACTACGGATTCGAAAAGCGCCAGAAAGAACTGGCCAAGAAACGCAAAAAAGAGGACAAACTCAAAGCCAAAGCCGAACGCAAATCCGGCGTGCCTTCAGACGATGGCTCCGACATGGAGGATGCCGGTCTGGCTCCCGCTGCAGACCCTGCAGCACCTTCGGCGGACAACCCAGTCTCCTGAGTTCAGGTGCCAGGCTGCAGGTCGATCAGACCAGGCCTTGCACCATTTGCTGCGCCAGCGCCTGCATGTGCGCCAGCGAATGACTCTGCGGCACGACCACGGGGGCGTTGGCGTAATGCACAAAGTTCTTACCCGTGGACGTTTCATAGCCCGGGTCGTAGTGCAGGCTCAGCAAATCGGCCACCACCTCGCGCATTTGGCCCAGCGCAATCTTTTCTTTCCAGGTATCCACCACCGCTTTGCCACGCAGTGCAACCAGGCGTTCCAGCCGGTCCACAAAAAGTGCCGTGTCTTGCGTGAAGAAGGCATAGTCTTCCATCAGCAGATCCACCCGGTTCTCCAGTGACAGTTCCATGCGGATGCAGGGGCTGGCCCGCATGGCCGCCATCAACTCGGCGGGCACCGTCAGGTTGCCAACTTTCTTGCTCTCGGCCTCGACGTACACGGGCCGCGCAGGGTCAAAGCGGCGCAGAGCGTCCCACACTTGCGTGTCAAAGGCTTTTTGCGTGGGTTGGGCTTGACCGGGAATCAAACCCAGCACCGAGCTGCGGTGCACTGCAATCGCTTCCAGATCCAGCACCTGAGCGCCTTCTTGGGCCAGCGCCTGCAGCAAGCGGGTTTTGCCCGAGCCGGTGGGCCCGCACAAGACCTGGAACTGCAAACGCTGCGCCTGGCGGGGCGTGTCTTCCATCACTTTTTTGCGGAAAGCCTTGTAGCCACCTTCAATCAGGTGCACCTTGAAGCCGATTTGTCCCAGGATCAGCGCCAGCGAATTGCTGCGCTTGCCGCCGCGCCAGCAGTAAATCAGGGGCTGCCAGTTTTTGGGCTTGTCCATCACGCGAGTTTCGATGTGGTGGGCGATGTTCTTGGCCACCAACGCCGCGCCAATCTTTTGCGCTTCAAACGGGCTGACCTGTTTGTACAGCGTGCCCACGCGGATGCGTTCTTCGTTGTTGAGCGATGGCCAGCTTTGGGCGCCGGGCAGGTGGTCTTCGGCATGCTCGCCCTCGGACCGCGCATCGAGGATGGCATCGAATTGGTCCAGTTGGGCCATGGCCTGGGCGGCCGAAATCAGGTGAACGCTCATTTCAATTGTTTCTTCAGTTGGGGCCAGACATTGGCCAGCAAGCGCGCTTGCGCGGCTTCATTGGGGTGGATGCGGTCGGCCTGAAACCACTTCAAGGGCTCAACATCATCGCCGACCCCTTGCAAAAAGAAAGGCACCAGGCCCGTGCCCTGGCTTTTGGCCAGCTGGCTGTACACGGCAGCAAACTGGCGCGTCATCTCGGGGCCGTAGTTGGGTGGCATCTGCATGCCCAACAGCAGCACCTGCGCGCCCGCGCTCTTGGCCAGGCGCGTCATGGCCTGCAGGTTGTCTTGCGTCATGCCCAAGGGCAGGCCGCGCAAGGCGTCGTTGCCGCCCAGCTCGATGATCACATGCGTGGGCTGGTGTTTTTGCAGCAAGGCGGGCATGCGTGAGCGGCCGCCCGAGGTGGTGTCACCGCTGATGCTGGCGTTGATGACTTCGGTGCCCGGGCGCTCTTGCAGGAGCTTTTGCTGCAATAAATTCACCCAGCCCGTGCCACGGGTCAGGCCGTATTCGGCGCTCAGCGAGTCCCCGACCACCAGGATGCGCGCCGCTTTGGCCGCTTGCGCAGACACGCCAAAGCCCTGGCTGGCAAGGGCCAGCAGGCTCAAGGTAAAGTGGCGTCGTCTCAACAAGGGTGTGTGCATGCCTGAATCCATCATTGCCGTTCGTGGCGTTTCCAAAAGCGTGCAAGACGCCAGCGGTACGCTGGACATTTTGCGCGATATCGATTTCTCGCTTTTGGCGGGGGAAACAGCCGCTATTGTCGGTGCTTCCGGCTCGGGCAAAAGCACGCTGCTGGCCATCATGGCCGGGCTGGACACGCCTAGCACGGGCCAAGTCATGTTGGCTGGGCAGTCGATGTTCGATTTGAGCGAAGACCAACGCGCTGCGGTGCGGGCCCAGCACGTGGGCTTTGTGTTCCAGAGCTTTCAGCTCATGCCCAATCTGACGGCGCTTGAAAACGTCATGCTGCCGCTGGAGCTGGCGGGTCGTTCGGACGCCCGCAGCACCGCCACCGCCATGCTGCAACGTGTGGGCTTGGGCGAGCGGCTCAAGCACTTGCCCAAAGTCCTGTCGGGCGGCGAACAGCAGCGCGTGGCCCTGGCCCGGGCCTTTGTGGTGCAACCAGCCTTGCTCTTGGCCGACGAGCCCACCGGCAGCCTGGACCACGCCACCGGCGAAGCCATCATGGACCTGATGTTCGCGCTCAACCGCGAGCAGGGCACGACCTTGGTGCTGGTCACCCACGACCGCCAGCTGGCGGCCCGTTGCGAACGCATGCTGGTGATCCAGGCCGGTCGCTTGTCGGAATCGACAGCGGCACATTCATAAGATCTGTTGGCCCGGGCCCTTCAGGGGTGCGCGCAGGACCAACGATAATCGCTGCATGTCATCTCACAAAGTGCTGTACGGCTTTCATGCTGTAGGCGTTCGCCTCAAGATCGCCCCCCAATCCATCATCGAAATTCATTTCGAGGTCACGCGCCGCGATGCCCGCATGCGGCAGTTCATCGACAAGGCCCGTGATTCGGGCATGCGCATGATCGAATCCGATGGCGAGCGCCTGGCCAAACTGGCCGGTGGTCACGGTCATCAGGGCGTGGTGGCTTTGGTCAACCCCATTCCCCAGAACCACTCTTTGGACGATTTGCTCGACACCGTCGAAGGCCCGCCATTGCTCTTGGTGCTGGACGGCGTGACCGATCCGCACAATCTGGGCGCATGCCTGCGTGTGGCCGACGGCGCTGGAGCGCATGCCGTGATCGCGCCCAAAGACCACGCCGCTGGCATCAACGCCACCGTGGCCAAAGTGGCCAGCGGTGCAGCCGAGACCATGCCGTACTTCATGGTGACCAATCTGGCGCGCACCTTGGGCGAACTCAAGGAGCGCAACATCTGGATCGTGGGCACCAGCGGCGATGCGCCGCGCACCGTGTACCAGGCCGACCTCAAAGGGCCCACGGCTTTGGTGTTGGGTGCCGAAGGCCCTGGCATGCGCCAGTTGACCCGCAAGAACTGCGACGAGCTGGTGAGCATTCCCATGAAAGGCGCCGTCGAGAGCCTGAACGTGTCGGTCGCCAGTGGTGTGTGTCTGTACGAGGCGCTGCGCCAGCGCACTTGACCGAATGTGTTGGCTTGTTTGTCGGAGCTGAAGCTCCGACCTACGGACCAACGCAGGTATTTGTAGGTCGGCGGCTTCAGCCCCGACATGTTTTTTGTCCAAAGTTATTGAAGGGCGTTCGCCATGTCCAAAAAAATCAAACACATCGCACTGATCACCGCCGTCGCCGCTACCAGCTTGCTGGCCGCCTGCACCCAGGAACAGCAAAACAAGATCAGCCGCGACATCCAGAACTGGACCGGCACCAACGGTGTGCTCGAGGTCTATGCCGGCGACAAAGTGGTGCGCCGCTTTTTGAAAGTGGACAAGATCAGCACCGCCTTGGGCACCGACGACAAAATGCCCCGTGCCTACCGTTATGGCTATGGCGTGCTCGATGAAAACCTGAACATGCAGGTGGATGACGGCGAGAAGAAGGTGTATTTCGAGATCAGCGATTACTCGAACACGGTCTTCTTCGAGAACCCGCGCTGAGCCTGAGACCCAGGGCCAATCAGACCCAGCCCAGTGCGCCCAGCAGGGCGCCCGCACCAATGAGCCACAGCATGTGGACTCGAGTGCGCCAGACCACCAGCGTGGTCACCGCCGTCAAGACGTAAAGCGGCCAGTCCCGCGCAGGCTGGTTGTGGCTCATGGTCAGCAGCCAGGCGGTGGCCAGCAACAGCGCGATCACGATGGGTGCCATGCCCGATTTGAAGGCCCGAATACCGATCTTCTCGCGGTGCTGGTGTGCCCAACGTGTGGCGGTGTAAGTCAGGATGGAAGAGGGCAGCATGATGCCCAGCATCGTGACGACCACCCCCAGACAGGCCAGTCCCACGCTGACCCAGCCGCCGCCCAGACCCGACCCTGCATTGAGCCCCAGATTCCAGCCCATCAGCGCCACGAACAGAATATTGGGGCCTGGTGCAGCTTGTGCCAGCGCAATCGATGAGGTGAACTGTGTCTCGCTCAGCCAGTGGGTTTCGTCCACCAGATAGCGGTGCATATCGGGCGCGGTGGTGATGGCTCCGCCGACTGCCAGCAAGGACAGCGATGCAAAATGGTTGAACAGCGCCAGCCAATCGCTGCTGCTCAAATGCAGGACCGGGTTCATGTGCGGTCTCCTTCCGAGACGACTTGTCGGGCCAGTTGCACATAAGCCCAGCTGCAGGCCACCAAGCCAGTGCCCAGCAGCACATAGGCCAGTGGCCAACGCAAGATACCTACCCCCATAAAGCTGGCTGCAGCCAGGCCAATGCATACCGGCATGCCCATGGGGTTGCTGCGCAAGGCGCTGATCAATTTGAGGCCGACTGCTGCAATCAGCCCGGCGGATACGGCCCCCATGCCGCGCAAGGCGCCTTGTGCCCAAGTCGCATCCGACACGCCGCCAAACGCGATGGCCAGCAGCAACACCACGATCAACGGTGCCGTCAACATGCCCGCCAGACCGGCCAAAGCACCTGACAGACCAAAGTATCGCCCGCCAATCATGAGTGACAGATTCACCACATTGGGCCCGGGCATGATTTGCGCCACAGCCCAGTCCTCCACAAACTGTTCACGCGTCATCCAGCGCTTTTTTTCGACCAGCTCGCGTTGCACCACCGCCAAAACGCCCCCAAAGCCTTGCAAGGCCAGGATGGTGAAAGACAGGAACAGATCGGTTTTCGAACGGGGCTGGTTCAGAGGCAAATTTTCAGGCATGTGAGCGATTATCCCTGCGCGTTTCAAGATGGGGCCTGGTCATTCAGCCAGACCAGTTGCCCGCGACCGCTTTCGCTCAGGCGGTGCATCAGGGCGGCCGTGTCCGACTCGGGCAGGGCAAAGTGCAGGGTGACCACGCTGCCATGCGACACCTGCTGCAACTGCGCTTGGGCCAACTCCACTTCGCGCCGCACCAGCCCTTCCAGCGCATAAGGCACGCTGCACGCCAGCAGGGCTTGTTTGATGAGGGGGATTTTCTCTGCCGTCAGCAGCGCTTGCGCCACAGCATCGGTGTAGGCCCGCACCAGGCCGCCTGCGCCCAGCTTGATGCCGCCAAAGTAACGCACCACAGAAGCCATCACGCCTTGCAGGTCCTGGTGCCGCAACACGTCCAGCATGGGGCGGCCTGCGGTACCGCCGGGCTCGCCATCGTCGTTGGCAGCCGATTGCCCACCGGCCAGCAAGGCCCAGCAGACATGGGCTGCATCATGGTGTTCAGCTTTGAGTTGAGTCACGCGGGCCTGTGCCTCTTCGCGCCCGGTCATGGGCTCCACGCAGGCGATGAAGCGGCTTTTCTTGATGACCAGTTCGTGGTGGGCGGGTTGAGCGAGCGAAAACGGCATGGACAGAACAAACTTTAAACAGGAGATGGCAAAACGCTCAACGCAAAGAAAAATTCACACGGTTTTGGCCTGCATCCGTCCCGCCAGGGGCTGCGGTTCCGATTTTGACGGGCAAGAGGAAAATCCGGCTCAAGGGCACTTGGCCTTGCTCCACGAGCCAGCCTTGTACCACTTGCGCACGGCGTGTGGCCAGGGCGCGCAGCTCTTCGTCGCCAACCGACAGGTTGGCCAGCATCAGCTTTTCCATCTCTTCCACCGGCAGTGCTTTGGTCAAGCCCAGCACGTTGCGGGGTTTGGGGAACTTGGCTTGCTGGTAAGCGCGTGCCAGGTAGGTCGCGTAGTTGCTGCTGTCCAGGCGCATGTCTGCCAGTGGGGTGCTGTCGCGCTGCGACGGCGTCATGTCTTTGCGTTTCTCGCTCAGCACAGCCCGTTCCAGCATGGCGCGCCTGAGGCCTTCCGGGTCTGTGTTGCCGTCGCTGCCTGCGGTGATTTCCAAAGTCAGACCTTCGCGTTCGCGCATGGCCCTGGACAGGGTTTGCAGCTTTTGCACAGCGGTCTCGTCCAGGTCGGCTCGGCCTGGTGCAAAGCTCAGTTGAGAGAGTTCCTGGCCGTCGCCAAACAGCGAACCCAACAGTGCAAAGGGGGCGGTGATGGCTTTGACGATCAGGTTGCCAATGACCTTGAAGATCAAACCCCCGATTGAAAATTGCGGATCGTCCAGAGAGCCGGCAATGGGCAATTGGATGTCGATTTGTCCTCGGTTGTCTTTCAGAAGTGAGATGGCCAACTGCACGGGCAACTGAGTGGCATCCGGGCTTTCCACTTTGGACCCAAAGGTCAGCTGGTCAATCAACAGCCGGTTTTGTGCGGTGAGCTGGCGGTCCTGGAGCTTGTAAGTGGCGTCCATGGACAGTTTGCCTTTGTCGATGTTGTAGCCCGCGTATTTGCCGGAATAGGGCGAAAAATCAACCAGATCAATGTCGGAGATTTTGGCCTGAAGGTCCAGAAACTTTTTCTCCCTCAGCGGATTGAAGCGGGCTGTGATCTGCACCGGGGCATTGCTGGCGTAGTTGCCGCGCAGATCCAGATCGGCCAGCGTGTCGGGCGCCGAAGACAGCCCTTTGACGCTGCCACCCAGATGGGTGACGGTGGCCGAGTAGTTGGGTTTGACGAAGCGGTCAGAAAAATCCACCCGCCCGTTTTGCAGGGTGACTTTGGCGATCTGAATGGGCATTGCAGCTGGGGGCACCGATGCGGCAGGCTTGGCTGTGCTGGCGTCATGGCTTGCTTGGGTGCGCAGGATGTCGGCCAAATTGAGCCGCCCTTGTGGGTTGAGGATCAGCCGCGAGTAAAAGTCCGACAGGGCGATTTCGCCGATGGTCAGGTGAACGGGTTCAAGCTCAAAGTCCACGCCGCCAAAGTACAGCGATTTCCACC
>JACCDQ012247614.1_pt1 | contig 22282 bp, 27 predicted proteins | sample 7446031 | NCBI WGS metagenome assembly JACCDQ01 (sample SAMN15323442, study PRJNA562643) | freshwater metagenome | isolation source: river surface water | place: USA:Blue River Watershed | collected 2017-08-17
CCAGAGCATTTAGCCCATTAGCAGACCAGAACCATCCAGCTGTGAGTGCAGCATATTCTGGGGTAGCCACTAGATCTGGATTAGCCACTAGATCTAAGCCTAGAGAATCACCAGCCTTCTTATAGTTTGCCTTACCTGTGAGCTGGATAAGACCACGACCACGATAAGCATAGCCATCGCCATATTCAGTATTACCTAGATTCTTTTTGCCATACTCACCGCCATAAATAGCGTTAGCGATGCCAGCCTGATCCGCTTGCTGTTTGCCATCGATGCGACCAAATTTATTACAATCTTCTTCGCTGATACGATGTCTGCCGAATAGAGCTTTTAGAGCTTCTACTTTGTAATTAAGACCTTCAGATACGCTTTTAAACATACCTGATTCATGAGCACATTGAGCTACAAATCCAGCGATTCTCTCTGGCGTATTGATCTCGAACTTATCACAAGTAGCTTGTATAGCATCAGCCCATTTATCTGCTGTCGCTTGATCTACGATTTTTAGTAAGACATTTTTCATTTATAGGCTTCCGATTGTTGTTTTATCCAATCTTGTAAAGATACAAGCATTAAAGTGGTTTCTGCACATTGTCCAATAGTGACTGAGTAGGTGGCTTTTCCATCAATTCCTTTGGTGGAACTGGAAACTTTGGGCACTCCACCGCTACTGGAACTATTGTCGAGCAGCCTGTCAGCATAACTATTCCTAAGAGCATTAAGGTTTTTTTGGTAATCACTTGCGATCCTTTCATTTACTTTAGATGATTCCTTAATTATTGCCTTATTCTTTTCTTCTTGAATCTTACCTTGTTCTTCTACCTGAGTTACGAATAACATAAATTTAGCGTGTTCTAAGCTATACCCTAGATAGTAAGATCCAGCTAGCAAAAATGCAGCAATAGCGAGCTTAATTGTTAATGGATTTATTGGTAACATTTACTTCATCCTTATTATCAATATCAGTATTTACTGTAACTTGCACATCAGGATCTGGCTCTGGCTTGTAGAAATGTCTTACACCAGATTCAGCAAGTTTAGTAGTAACTAATGTGCTGATCGATCCAGCTAGGAATGTAGTCATCGATTCCAATAGTTTAAAAAATTGCTTATCAGCTGGTGCGATGCCATTCATAGGCTGAGTAACCCATACAAGGCTATAAACTACAGTAAGCATAGAAGCACCAAATACTACGATTAGAACTGCACCAGCAAAAAACTTTAATCGAGCTTCTAATTCTTCGGCTGTGTATCTTTGACCATTAAATATCATTTCTTTTCTTCCTCTGGTTTAGTTAGCATATCTGGGCAAGTCTGAGTAGCCACGCATTGTGGTTTTTGACATTCTTCTAGAACCATATTCTTAGGGTTCTGACATGGGTATCTGAATTTATCTTCACATCCAGCCAATAAAACTAATGAGATTAGTGCTAAATATTTCATCTTAATTACCTAATGTAGAATTTTTAAGTGCTTCTTTGATTACTTCTGCATTCTCTTTTTTAAACTGTTTTAGCTCTTGTTCCATCTCTCTGCGAGCTTGTTTCGTATCTCTCTCTACTTGATCGACTACTTTTTCTAGTTTACGAATGTCAGTCTTTAGATCATTCTTAATATCTCTGGTGTAGTCATTAGTCTTATTCGTGGTTTCTTCGACTACAGCTAATCTAGTTTCAATAGGTGCTAGATCAGGTGCTACATAATTATTCACTTTTTTCTTAAATGCCACATCTTCAGCATACCAAGTAAAAGCACCCCATAAAGATCCACCGAGAATAGGTGCTACTGTAATAATAATAGCTAATAACTTATTAGAATATTTAACCTTATAGCCACCTACACTAAATTCGAACTGTTTTGGCTCATCTTGTTTTTTATCTATTCCATTGTCCATCTATTAACTCCCTATGAATACGATCACTATGCTGCATCATTCTTGCTGAGTTACGATTTTCTTGGATTGTTTTCATATTGGCAATTATTCGCATGAATGAATAATCGATAATATCCACGCCCTTTGGCAGATCTACAGTTCTAATCTCTACAGATTTAATCTGACCTACTTCTGTCTTAGCTGTATCGATCTTAATATCGCGAGTGACTTGCTTAGTTTCACGCTTTTCTTCTCGTTTTTCTTCTTTTATATCCTCTTTTTTGCTCTCTTTTTTCTCAGAAGTTTGATTATTTTGAGTGGTTTGAGCAGTTTGAGTGATCACCTGACTAGTCATCTGACTAGTTTGTGTCGTTTGTGCAGCTGCTGGTGTAGAAGTTTGAGCTGGTCTAGTGATCACCTCATTAACTACTGGATCAGCGACTACTGGGGTTTCCATAGTAACTGTGCCTGTAGAATTTACTTGAACCGATGGAGTAGTGGTGGATACAGTAGTAGTGCTCGTGGCTGGCACTACATTGGCTAAAGCATATGCTTCAGCATATCCTGTGCAAGTTCTGTCATAAAGTGGATTCTGAGAACATTGGTAATTAAAATAAGCCTGTGCATAACCCTGACAGCCAGAGTTATATAGCGGATTTATTCTACATTGATTATTAAAATAAGCGGCTTCGTAGCCCACGCATCCTGTGTCATATAGAGGATTTAGCGAGCATTGTTGATTATAGTAGGCTTGCTGGTATCCGCTACATTGAGAGCTGTAGAGTGGATTTATAGAGCATTGTTGATCAGTATAAGCCTGTTCGTAACCGATACAAGATGGTCTATAAAGCGGATTTAGGCTGCATTGTTGATTATCATAGGCTTCTTGATAATTAGGGCAGCTAGGGCTGGATAATGGATTAGTAAGGCATATATTTCCAGTTCCAGCAGTTAGATAGCTAAATGGCTGATCTGTATGTAAGCCATTCTGAAACTGATGCTGAGTATATTCGCCCAGAGTAGTGTCACCTGTCATACCTATGGTAAATGGTCGATCTAGGTGCACTTTATTGTAATACATCCCTATAAAGCCATCTGGTCTGATCTCTACACCAAAAGTATTTAAATTATTAGGTCTGCCATATTCTGAAATATTTTCCCACATATATCGCTGATATTGTGGAGTGCCTTCAGATAAGAATCTACCTGATCCATAATTGATTAGATCTGTCTGTAAAGGCATGATCGAGTAATTAAACTGATAGCCTTGTGAGAATCTTAAATCGTAGCCAGAGCAGCACCAATGATTATTTACTGAGCCAAATCCTACTACTCCATTACTATACATATAGGAATCTGTGAAGATTCGACCATAATACGGAAATGGAAACTGTAATGGCACATGAGCATAGCCATCATCAGAGATATTATGAGTGATTATCTGGGCATTAACTATCGAGCACAAAAATGCCAATATTAACGCTAATTTCTTCATCGGATCTTAGGTCTATCTGGCATCCATTGTGGATTTTGTTCCCAGATTAGTTTAGCTTCTTGACCAATTTTTCCATTTATAGGGCAGATTACGCCACTATCCCACATGGAATACCACACTCGTGCATCTTGGCATAGCAGAGTAGTAGCTACGCCTGTCATTCTTTGAGCTGATAGAGCATTAGATAAAATTACTAATTCGCAGTTATAGTCCCTGATGGTAGATCCCATAGAGATACCGAAAATCTGGGTTTGAACTGCACCGCCTACACCACTAGAGCACATGAAATTATTGATAGATGTGATGCTAGGGCTAATTGCAGATGGTGGTGGTGATTTAACAGTAGTTTCAGCCTTAGAAGTTGATTCTGTAACTATAGGCTGTGCTTTCGCAGAGCTATAAGCGAACATAAAGCCAATTACACACGCCCAGATCGCTAATATCTCTCTCATTACTTACCCCACCAATGGCTGAAATATCCAATAATTGAACTAATTGCAGATACCAAAGCCATGCCAGCCCATAGACCGCCACGACCTTGATTAGCTAAAGCTACTAATTGTTCGAGCTGGTTTTCCATCTTATCCATCTTTTTTTCCATGCTCTCGAACTTCTTTTCGTAGCCTTGAACTCGTTCCCACAGAACTCCATATTTAACTGGATCGATCTCAGCACTCATTTAGATCACCTTATTCGGCAGATTGACGAGCTTCTAACTCTGCTTGTCTAGCTGCTTCAGCTGCTTGATATGCTTCTACTACTTCTGTAGTCCATACAGTTGCACATACAGCTTGCACATTAGCTGGCATAGCTGATACATCTGATGCTGGTGCAAAAGACCATCTATGATATGTCTTAGCGATTTCTTCGCCATCTTTCATAATCTTAGTAGCTTCACGCACTTGAACTGTGCCATTTTCTACTACTTCAATTTTATCTATTACTTTAACTTCTGATAATGCCATTTTTAATACTCCTTTTTAAATGTCTGAATAACGAATCCACGCTAGTTAATTAAACAGTTCTATAAGTTATGTTAATCATAAATTCACTATTATTTGAAACATTAGTATTATTCATTTGGTTTGAAGTTCCACTAGTATTTACTGACTGCATATTAACTTTATTATCAGAAGGATTTATATATCCATTTATATATCCATTACTTGTTACAGCAATTACCCATATTGTTGCACAAGTATATTGTGCTGAATTGCCGCCTAAACTGAATGGAAAATCATCAATAAAAAGATTTCCTGTAGAACTTCCTTTATTACTTAATCCGATATAACAGCTTGCTTGAACTATTGAACCAATTTTTGTGTAATACCCACCTCTTAAGACATATGTAACGCCAACATTTGCACCACTAAACTTAATAGATGGTGTCCAAGTGCCTTCCTCATAATCATCTAGTGTATTAGCATCAGATGAAGCATTTTGTGAAGATGGGAATGTGATTCCTGTGCCTGATTTAAATGTAGCACCTTGTAAAGCCAATGAATAATCTTTTTTAGTATTTAATATTTGAGTTACTGAAGGGCTTCCTGTAGTTGCAGCAGATGATTGGACATTAAATTCACCATCAACGAGTTGAATTGCTGCACCTTCATTAGAATTAGATGTATTAAAAACTGCCCAATTTCCACCAGTATCAAAGTATAAATTATGACTTAAATAAGTTTGCCCTGATTGCGATAATGATTTGTTAGCAGCTAAAATGGCTTGAGCACCAATCTGTAAATTACTATGCCCTGTATAACTTGCTGCTGGTGTTACATCAATTCCAAATCTTCCATTAGCATCTATTCTCGCTACTTCATTTCCATCGGTAGTAAAAGTAATATAACCATTACCAGTATCTACTACTTCTACAGATGAATTGCCTTCTGTGATTTTGTCAGAAGCTAAAGTAGTAAATGATAAAGTTCCAGAACCATTAGTAGTAAGAACTTGATTAGCTGATCCATCAGCAGTAGGAAAGCTAAAGATACCTACTTTATTAAGAATATCTGTGGTCTGATCAAAACCTACCATCGTGATCCACGCATCATTATCTTCATTACGAACTTTGATAACATTATTGGCTGTGTCATACCAGACCATATTTGCATAAGTCGTAGATGGTGCTGTAGCACCTGACTGCATAGATCCTAATGCTTGTAGAGCATCGTTAAGATCGCTTCTGAAGGCTGGGAAGCCTTGATTCGCTATTGATAAATCATGCTGTGACATTTATTTCCCCTTGTTAAGCTGCTAGTTCACCATAGCCCTGTGCTACATAATCGAATGTTCGGCTTACTACAGTTCCACTAGAATTCTTGAATCTAATTGTAAAACCAGATGCTGATTTAGTGGTAATTTCGTAGTAATCTCCTTGTGACAAGTTCTGAGCTGCAATTCCTACAGCTGGAGTTACCTTGAATGATGGTGTAAATACGACTGAATATCCACCTGATCCAGTTCCAGAAGCAATATCTGATCCAGAAGCGATGCGATCTGGCATATCGATAGAAATAGACAATTCGCTTACTGAAGGGCTAGATTCACCACTCGCAGAAGTTAAAACTATCTTGAATCTAAATGCTCTAGCTTTATAGTCACCTACAAAGAATCTACGATAATCAGACCATGTAGGCGTTCCAGCTGGATCATCATCAGTCGTAGAGATGTAGAAGGCTACATTCGTATCGCCATAAGTATTAGGATCACCATCAAATAAACCTGTGGCAGCATCAAATAAACCTGTGCGATCATCGAATAAATTCACATAATCTACACGCCCTACCTTGATATTAGATGTGATTCGACTTGTGTAAGAGCTACCTAGATCTACATATCCTAGACCACCACAAGATAGATAGTAAGTGCCTTCTGTAGAAGTATATCCACCACCACCATCAAAATCGCCTTCACGATCATCAAAATTACCAGTTGCAGCATCGAAATCGATAGAAGTATCTAAAACTAATAAGCCTTCATCGTTTAAGTGAACTTCTGTCATAGATCCTGAGAATGTAGGATCTTCTGTGACAGTTTCCACTACATTTAGACCCTTAATATCCTCAATAATTGCCACGATCTCAGCTGGAACTAGAGATTCATTACCTAATTTATCGATAGCCTTAATGAAATATGTGCCTGTCATCGCTGGAGTTACAGCGAATACAGCTGGTCTAGGCACTTTTTCTACTAGATCGATGGCATTAGAATAAGTAGCACCTGTAGTTTCACGAGAATGTCTAATTCTGTAGTGAGATAGATCTAAATCTCCTACTGGTGTCCATGTCAAATAAGCCTGTGCACCTACGATATTGATAGAAAAACCTGTCACATCTTCTGGTGGTGCAATTTTACCGACTACCTGATGAGATCCAGAAGTCCATGCAGAGCTTACATTTAGGCTATTAACTGATTTAGCTCTTACTTCATAGGTATAACCATCGAGCACATTGTATAGCTCGAATCGATTTCCAGTAGCTTGACCTAGATTGATCCAATCTGTAGCACCGCTTAATCGAGCTTGAACTTCATAACGATTCTGGAATGTATTTTCACCAGTTACATCGACTACGAGCTTAGTGATAACAGCTTCAGCGTTTACATCTAATTCATCTGTAATAGATACACCGCATGGATTGACTGTAAATGGATCAGGTAAATTAGTGTCTGGTGCAAAATCTACAGTAGTTTCCTCACCATTAGCCCAGTCATATACGCCTGATGCAGTTTCCCTTAGACTTAAATTGACTACTGGAGTTTCACGACTGACATCAAATTCCCAGCTTAATACCTCGAAAACCTTGCTAGACCAGCCATATCTAGCAAAATCTAGATAAACTGTATCGCTAGGCTGAAGTGCAAAAGCCTTCATGTTGCATGACAATGTAACGCTGATCTGCTGTCTAGCCTTTTCTAGCTCGATCTTAGCCAATCTTTCACAAGTAGCAGATGAAGTCGTAAATGGGAAATCTGTATCACGCCATATAGTTTCACCATCTTCAGCAGCATAAGTAGCATTCGTTACAGCTGGAAATGAATTAGGTTGATAGAGAGTAGCTGGCTCTGAATATGTGCCTTTTACAGCATTGAAAATATCTCTACGACTTTGTGATGCTTGCATAGTTACAGCATCTACGATCTCATCTTCTGTGATCGTGATAGTAGGCGTTCTATAGGCTGCTACTCTTAAAGTCCACTTACCGCCTACATAGGTTAAAGTGCCACCACACGCAGTAAGCATCTTAGAAATGACATTCTTAGGCTGTTCTGTAGTTAAAAATGAGCCATTGATCGTATAGCGTTTTTCTGTGCCTGATTTTAAAGTAATAGTTTCATCACAAATATCGGCAGCATCGCTAAATGAATCATCATCGATCTCAGCATCTGTAGCACCAAGACCATAAACTGTATTAGTCAAATAATCTCTAATACATAGAGCAGCATTATTTGAATAAGCAGTCGTATCATCTCTAGGATCGAATACTTCTGCACCACGCACTTTAGCTGTGAAGTTTGGCATACCCTGTGGGAATACATCAGCGTTATAGATCAATTTAGCAGCCAGAATAGCGATGCCACGATATTGATAATTAGCAGCTGTAGTGCCAGCAAAAAATGGTAATGCAGCTTGAACTGATGATCCTAAAAGCCAGTTAAAGCTAAGAGCTGTAGAGCTGCCCTTATATGTGCAAGTATAAGCATTACCTGACAAAGTTAAAGATAGAGCTTCATCATTGGCATAGACTGTCTGAATAGAGTTGATCTTATTTGTGGCTAAAGCAATAGCCATGTGCATAGTTTCATTCTTAGCACCAGAAGATTCCATAAAAACAATCGTGCCACCTACACGAGTTTCACCATAAATGATGCGACCATCGGCATCTGGTGCTCTTGTAGAGATCAGCTGACCCCTTAGAGTTTCACCTAAATCTGGGGTTTTCTGACTAGGGCTTAATAAAGTAGATACGAGAGCTGTGCCAGCAGTAATAGCAGCTGCTGTAGCTGCATAAGCAGTTACAGACATAGTGCTGACTGTAAAACCTAAAGATGCACCACCTGTATAGACAGCTGCCGCTACTACTGCCGCTACTGCCGCTACTTTAAAAATGCTCTTAAATAAACCCATTATTTACCCCACGAAATCTGCTTATCAGCTAGTTTCGCTACATTTTCTAGACTGTTATCGCCAGAATATCGTGCTAACTGTTCTTCGTTAGTATATTTTCTAGCTCTAGGTCTTTCCAAATCTATTAACACATTTTCTATGCTAATCGAGATCGTGGCTGTAGATCCATCTTCTTGTATAGTCATAATATCCATACGACCAGCGAAAACCTGATAAAGATCGCTTACTGGCTGATTTTCAGCATCTAAAGCACCTATATATAGTTTTGCAGATCTACCACGATAGTTTTCTAGAAGTGCTAAAGCCACTAGGCTAGTATCTAGACCAGATAGAGTGATATTTATGCCATTAGCTGCTAGATCAGTCGTTTCACTAGATGTAGAGATAGTTAAAACTGTGCCAGATCCTATCCATTCTTCATTATTAGCTTCGATAGTTCCATAGCCTGTCCAGAATCTTAATGTGTCAGAATCGAAAGCTAATTCAATAGCGTAAAAAGGTTTTAATTCTGTAGCATTAAGTTCTGTAGATAAAGCAGCTGGCAGAGATCTAGACATTACAGAGCTTCCCTAGCACCAAAAGTAATACCATAAACACTAGCTTCGTTCACATCCCAGATAGTCTGCATCGAGCTTAATCTAAATACGCCTTTAGGTGAAGTAACTACGATAGCAGCATTATCACTAGGGCTAGATCTTAGATCTGGGAATAATGTCAAAGTTGCATTACCAGAACTATCACTATTTACATCATCTAGAACTTTGTGCAATTTAGCAGTAGAGCCTGATCCTAATTGAATGTAATCACCAGCTTTTAGAATGCCTGTAGTGCTAGTAGTCCAGCCATCAGTTTCCAATGTATTACCACTCTGACTAGCACCTTTTACCAATGGAGTTCCAGTAGCTACGCCACGAGCTGTAGCACCAATAGGATCACCTAATAGGAATGTGCCATAAGCACCATTTAATTTTAGTAAGAAGCTAATCCAATATTCAGCCACTTCACGCTTCATAGGCGGCAGAGTGATGTCTGCTTCCCAATATTGACCAGAATAACGATAGACTTGCTGTGCAGCTGTAAATGGTGATACAGAAATTCCTACAATGTTATTAGCTACTAACTTAATCTTAGCTATGTCTGTAGAAGGCATTGAAATAGGGTAGCTTATTGTCATATTACGCCATCATCTTTCCGAAAGTTCCACCTCTACGCTTCGCATCAGCTACAGCTGCTTTAGTCGCATCCATGATCCTAGGCATCATTGACTGAATTTCAGTTCTTACTGTCTGTGCTACGCCTGTAGAGATATTGATAGTCTGATTAACTACAGTTCCAGATCCACCGATCTGATCATTAGGCACGATAGTTCCAGTTTTATTAGGCACAAATACCTCTGCACCTTGTTCGCCTACCATGTAAGCATTACCGCCTGTGACTGTGCCACCAGATGCACGAGCACCAGATAAGCCTAAACCTAGAGCCTGTGCTATAGGTGCAGTAATCATCTGACGAATTGCCATACGAGCAAGATCAGAAATAATGCTATTAGCCATAGATCTAAATGCTTCAGATACTGAGCTGGTTCGCATCATGATTCCTACTAGAGCATCTTCCATGCCTTTTAAGCCATTAGTTACTACTGTCTGAGCTGCTTTATTAACATTCATAGCTTCTTGTGCATAGTTCTTCAATGCTACATTAGCACCATATTCCCACGATCCATTTAGCTGCTCTTGCTTAATTAACAGTTCTTCAGCAGCTGCTCTAGCTTCATCTGATGCAGCCGCAATATCTTTTAGACCTTGTGCAGCATCTTGCTTGCTGATCTTACCTTCTTCTAGCATACGATTGATTTCAGCTTCTTTTTCGATCTGCATATCGTAAATCTGCACTAATCTCTCTACAGCTGCTCTCTGCTCATCAGTCATACCGATAGTAGTCATCGCTATTTGAGCTTGTCTAGTCTGCTTATCTAGATTCTGCTGAGTAGTTTCGATGAGCTTTTTAAGAGCTTCACGACCAGCATCGAGCTTTTTCTGATCTACCAGAACTGGTGCTTTTTGAGTGGCTTTAGAAGTTTCCTCTGCCACGCCTTGAAATTGTTTCCATGCCTTTTCTACTTCTAGGAATGCAGCTGCGTTTTCTTTCGTAGGTGGCTTTAAGAAATCCCAGAAAGACATCCCTTTCTCAGATGCTATCTTATTGATCGCAAAAATAAGACCAATAGCACGATTGATAGGTGTAAGCAATTCATTAGTGATTGATTTACCTACGCCACCGATAACTGTGCTTAATCTAGTCAAATTATCATTAAAGATCTCTGCTTGCTTCGCAGCTTCTGGCATGATTACGCCACCAAATCGATCTAATTCAGCACCAGCAGCGATTAGAGCTTCTCTGCCACCATTTAATAATGGGATAAGATCAGCACCAGATCGACCAAAAATAGCTACAGCTAGAGCTGTTTTAGATGCACCATCTTCATAGCCAGCGAACTTATCAGCTACTTCACCCAATAATTGAGAGCTGCTCTTAATAGATCCATCGGTATTCTTTACAGAAATACCCATAGCACTAAAAGCATTGTAGGCTTCGCCAGTTCCCCTAGCAGTTTCGCCCATACCTTTAGACAGCTTGACTAAGCCTGTCTGTAATTGACCTAGATCTACATCTGATAGCTTCGCAGCATAAGCTAATTTAGATAGCTCATCAGTAGTGATGCCGACCTTTTGCGACATCTTGAACATCTGATCCTGTGCATCGATCTGGGCTTTAATAAACCCAGCGAACACAGTAGCAGTAGCGATGATATTAAGAGCTTGAAAAGAAGTTTTAAGAGTGCCAAGACTTTTATTGATCGAATTAAAAGCCGCCTTAGTTTCATCTATGGCAGATATAGCAATTTTTATATTTTGATCAGCCATTTAACGCCCTTTTTTCTTAGCTCTTTCATCGCACACTTCAAAATAAGCTAACCACTCATTCATCTCAGAAATCGAGATCTGCTCAATTTCTTCAATGGTTTTCCCTAGTCTGTCTGCTAGGGCAATAACATTCATACGAAAGTTATCACCCCTTAATCGTTTCCCAGTTCACCTATGGATGCGACAGTAGCAAACATTTCACCAGCGATGCGACTAATTAGGCTTACTGGCTCACGCATTAGAAATGGTCTATCTTCTAATGTGAAAACCTTCTCGCCATCCTTACTTTCAGCTTTCTGAATGATGAGATCAACCATCGCACCTACTGACATATTTGTCAGAAAATCCTTATGTTTTCTCTGGATCTTATCTACATCGTGACAAGTTAATGCACTAATGTATAACTGTAGTGGCTCATCTTCACCCCATTCAGCTACTTCTAAGATCCTTCTTTCAGCTGATCGCTTCGCAGCAATTCTTTCACCGATTCCCATGATTAGGTAGTCGCTTCAGTTAGTGCACCTGTGCCCTGAAATGTGATAGTCGCTTCTACTAGACCATCATAAGAACCAGTAATAGATTTACCAGTAATGATCGCAGAACCGCTATAACGCATAGCACCAGTAGCAGCACCTTCTGGGAATACTGTAATACTGATAGATGCACCTACATCGGCAGCCATCTGACCTGTAGTGTCTGTTTCATCCCATAGACAATCTAAAGAACCTGACCAGCTTGTCAAAGAAGGTAAATATGTGCGAGCTGAATCGCCCATAGTTGTATCTTCTAATGTATCAGCTGTAGATTCGATAGAATAGCTACGAACTTCTGCTACTGCGTTAGTGCTAAACTTTACTACGCCTTCTGAACCTTTATGAGTTGCCATTTTTAATACTCCTTACCAAAAATTTTACTGATTAAATAATAAACCTAAACCGCAATTTCTACATCATTTTCCATCGTTCTATATTCGACCACGACAGTAATAGTGCATACAGCGACTGGTTTTTCGCCATCAGCCTGATAATTAACTTCTACGCTAGTTATCAAAGTATCTTTAGCTAAACCGCCACGAGTTCTAGTGGTGGATAGAGCTTCTTCTACTTCTAGGCTGATCTGATCAATGGTGTTATCTAGATTGCTTGTGCCTGTGGCATAGCCTTCTACGATCACCTCTAGGGTTCTATATTGTCCCCTAGGATAGTTAATAGTCTGATATTCAAGTTCTTCTGATTTTGTATAGATACATAGCCCTGATAACTTACCAGCTGCTAAAGGGTAAACCCTAGATCTATAAACATTAGTGCCAGTAGTCGCTAAACCTGTCAGAGTAGTGACAATATTATCCCTGATCTGTTTTCTTACATGGCTCATTGTTTTTCCAGAATAAGAGTAGTCATACCTGTGCCATCTGGCTGCACGACTTTAATTTTATAAGTAACGCCACCTGTAACGATGGTGTCATCTTCTACAGCAGTAGATACATCAGCAGTCCTTACGAGTAATTTAGGCTGCACACTCGCAAAATTTACCTGAGATCCTAGATCTACTTCTACATATTCATTGTCGAAAATGCCATAAATAGTAGTAGTGGTGCTAGAGTGCGTAAAAGTGGCACTCTGCCCAAAATCATTCGCAGATAAGAATATAGCTCGATCAGCTGCTGATTCGACTGCCATTATTCAGCTACTTTCTTCTTATAAGTGCGTTTTTGTAGAACTGGTTCTTCGCTAGATTCCAAAGCCACAGCACGATTCTCGATAACTGGTTCTTCAGCGTATGGCACAGCTTTCCCCATACCAAATAGCTTCTGAGCTTCAATATTTGATAATTCTAGAACTTGACCAGCATCGTAATGCTCTTTCTCATGCAAGATACCACGAGTTAGTTTTACTTTCATTTCCATAACTCCTTTAATTTCCCAGACATAAATGTAATTCTATTAGGTCTTTTTAAGCTATCCCTAATTTCTATCCATCTTTTATTATTTCCAGAACAATGATGATGTGTAGGCTCGCTTATTTTAGCTTGCCACCAGTATTCTCGACCATCTTCTCGATTCTCATACTGATCTATGCCACAAACATACACATGATCAAAGTTCATATAATCCGCTATCCAGATCCCTAGTGCACCAGAGAATCCGAATGGTGGTGCTATACCACTCTGCACATAATCATCCCTATTTTCAAATTCCTGATGATGAGAAATCTTCTTAGCTGGATGATCTAAAACATATTGAGCCATATCTTTATCTAGAAAAACAATAAAATCTAGATCTAGTATCAAAGTATGCTGGTTTATCCCCATCAATACATCGACATCTGGCATAGCTCTCAAATCAGATGGGGTATTAACGCCACCACCGATAATACCGATAGTTTTGCCAATACCCCAATTTTTATATTGTTCTAGTCTAATCACAGAAAAAAGTAGGGCTTTTTACAGCCCTACAAATCACTATCACGATTAGGTAGTCAATACATCTTTGATCGCTGCGAAAGATTCAGCGTGACGAACTGCCACATCTACATCTTGATACATAGCGATACGAGTAGCACCTGTAGCTGAACCTGTGTATGGATCAACCAAGATATCTAAACCACCGAACATACCGATCATCAATTCGCTGAAGTTACCGAAAATCACAGCTGAACAAGTGCCAGATGCTGTGCCTTTAGTCAAATCAGATGGAACTAATGTAGTAGAAGCAACATTGTAGCCAAGTAGTGTATTTGAATCGTTAAGAATGAAGTTACCTTCTACACCGCTTGATTGACGAGCTGTGCTACGCATCTTAGCGATCACTTTAGGATTCGTTAAGAATGCCAAGTTACCAGCCAATGCGTTATCGATAGCTACTTCTCTTTCCAATGCTACCAAGTTAGCGTAAGTAATCTGTGCACCATTCGTGCCACCAGCTACAGAGCCGATGCCTGATGTGCCCAAAATACCTGTAGGCTCAGATGTGCCACCGCCTTCGATTGCTACTTCATCGATCTTAGCTGCGAATTGAGCCATCATGTCATCACGAATAACCATTTCTACAGAAGGATCTGATTGATACATCAAAGTGCGACCAATATCAACATACTGAACAAGGCTCTTAGGTGACATTGTTACCTGACGGAAAGATGGTGCACCTTCAGAAGCTGGTGCAGCGTTTTCAGCCACGAAACCTACAGAAGTCTTAGCGTTCAATGCTGGAATTGCCACATTACCCTTAAGACCAGACATCATGCGAGCACCCAAGCCAGAGATAACTAACTTAGCACGGAGAGCATCGATGAAATCACCGCCTAGCAAGTCAGTAGCTACTAAATTGCTACCGCCAGCACCAGATGGCAAAGTCTTAGTAATATCACGCTTGAAAATATCAGTAGGAACATAGAAGCCACGAGCTTCTTTGCCATACTTGCGTGTCAATTCTTGGCTTACTTCAGCTTCAAAACCTGATAAACGACCAGTAGCTGCACCACGAATAGCGTTCATCAAAGAATACTGACGAACTTCTTTCTGGTTCATACCGATGTCTGTAGTTTCGATAGGCTTGTCAGATAATTTCTCTAACAATGCACCACGGAACTGCTCGATGCTCATACCTTCAGAAATAGCTTTATTAGCTAAATCACGCTGATTATGACGAGCTGCCAATGCCAAGATTTCAGATGCGTTACGCTGGAAACTTTTTGCAGCTTCTTCACGAGCAGCATCTTTTACCGCTTCTAGATTTTGATCCATTTTGTTTTCCTTTACAGAAATTGATTGATTTAAAGATAAGTTTTGTGAAGAAGATGCAGACCTACCTACACCGACTGTCACATCGGCTGGAATAGATACGACTGAAACTTCCATCGGCATCCAGCTTTTCACTCGATATGAATTACTGTCTGCTTTTTCCATGCGACCTACACGATACCCAATGGAAACATTTCCACGAATACCATCAGTCACATCACCATAAACTTCGTTAGCAAGTTCGCCCTTTCCAAAGCGAACAGTAGCCCTTAATCTTCGAGCCATGCCATCGAGTTCTACGGATTCGATTACACCGATCTGCTTTTCTGGATCATGATCCAGTAAGAGTGGTGCACGACCTGAGTTTAAGAAACTCAAATCGATAGATTGTGCTGAGTGATCTAGAATCTCATCACCAAAGCTACGAGCTACTGGCGTTTCGCTAGAGATTGCCATACGAACTCTGCGATCATCGATGGCTTCTGCCATCATGTCATCTGCACGAGTTGTTAGATTCTCAGTTTTACGAGCTTCTACATAACCTTCTTCTAGATCTTCAGATACATCTTCTGTAGATCCTTCTGGTGGCTCTTGATGCTCTTTTTCTTTTGCAAAAGCAATAATGACAGAATCCTCTGTTTCCATTACTGACTGAATGTGTCTTTTTTCTTCCATTCTTTCACTCGCTTCTTCAAATTCTATAGGGCTAAATTCATGATCTTCTAGCCACTTTTTAGCATCATCAACGCTATATTTTGTTTTGTCAAATCTAATGGCTTGAATTTCTGACTTGCCATCTTTAATGCCATAAATGAAATCGATTCCATCACCGCCAGCATCGTTTACACGACTGAATGAATCATATTTAGCTGGATCGTTAAGTCTAGCTGCGTGTTCATTCGGATAAGGTCTTTCATCATAAGATCTATCTTCTTGATCGATTCTATCCATAGTTTTCCCCTTAGATTCTGCCCATGATTTACCAGCATCACCACCCCATAATGCCCAAGCGATACGCCCAGCACTAGGATAGCCTTCTTCACCCTGTCTAAAACCTTCAGCTTCTTTATCTACTTCGTGTCTAGCGAAATAGCTAATCATTCTACGAACTGTATCAGCGGATAAATCTTTCTTATTGATAATATCTCTAGCTCTGGCTACACCTACTTCTGTGCCACCACGCCCAAATTCTTCACGCCAATCTAAACCCCTCTGAGCTTCTTCTACCATCGCATCAGTAGGTGTCGTATTGATCTCTACGCCTTTGTAAGTAGTCATATTAAGCCGCCAATAAGATTAACCATTCTTCATCTTGTAGATTCTGGATTCCAGATGCTGAGATCTGTCCAGATTCTGCCTTAACTTCTGCACCATTTACTGTAGCTTTCGCATCGATGCTGATCACACCAAAGGCATTAACTCGACCAGCTTCAGCTTTAGCTTCTACACCTGTTATTTTAGCGACTGCATCAATATGCACACCAATATAAGGCATAGGATTAAATCTACCACCAGCCATAATAGGTGCTGGCTGTGGCTGTGGCTCATTACCTGTGGCAGTTACAGATCCAGCTGATCCTGTGCCAGATGCACCAGATACACTACCTGTAGCGTTACCTACACTAGATATAGTGCCAGATGATGAAGTGGCTTCTACGCCTAATACTTCTACGCTAGAGTTTCCAGATGCTGAGATCGATCCGACTGATGAGCTAGACTGAGCACCAGATACCGCTACGCTAGATCCAGCATAAACTGGCAGAATCGCTACAGATCCGCTACCTTGAACACCACTAACTGTGGCTTTAGCTTGACCAGATGCAGTAATACTAGCTACAGAGCTAGTAGATTGTGCACCAGTTACTGTAGCTGTAGCATTCAGAACACCAGAATCATCGAATAGCCCATAGGCATCATCGAATAAGCCAGCGACTGAATCAAATAAAATCATGCGATTCTAACGAGAGCAGATGCACCAGCAGCTGGTAGATCGATAGTAAATGTGCCATTCGTGCTAGTCACATTACCGCCAAAATCAAAACAAGCCACAGCTTTATTAGATTTAGATGAGTTATAAACTAAGCATCCACGAGCAGTAATCGTAGCATTAGCGATGGCTGGATCAGTAAATGTGACATAAGCTGTGCTACCGCTTAGACCACTTGTAAATCCTGATAACTCTACGCCACCAGCTGTATAACCATCACCAGATGCTTCATTAGTAGCTGAATAAGCTGTAGTAGCAGCACCTAAAGTGGCTGCATCTGTATAAAGAGCTAGTTTATAAGTATCAGCTGATGAGTGAACACCTTCTAAAACTTCTTGCTTATAGCTATTACAGAGAGTAGTAGTGATTGCCATTCTTATTCCTCGATAGATTCAGCACCGATTACAGCACCATTCGCACCACGAACTAATGTGATTTTTCTGCTACGAGTAGGCTTGTCATCTTGTTTTAAGTTCAAATTTAGCTCAATAGGATCGCTTTTAACCACGAATTCTGGATTCAAGTTGATTACTTGCTCAGTTCTAGCCTGTGCTGGCTCTTGAACCTGATCATCTTGTGGATTTACTACCTGTGGATTAGCTGGTAGCTTTTGACCGAATGGCTCGAATGCAAAACTAATGCCGAACTGTTTTGCCATCTCTTTTTCACGAGAGATCTGATCGAAAGTTTCTTCGATGTCACGCCCATATTGATTAGCCACATCTTGCATAGACAAGATACCATTTTCTAGACCGACTACAGCTGCGTTAATCTCTTTTAATGGATCAACCCAGTTAAACCCTCTAGGTCTGAATGAAGTCGCATCTGCGAACTTATCAAATCTAGTGATCGGTAGATTGATAGAAGCCTTAGTCATAGCCATAGTTAGCCATTCACGATAAATAGGCTCTACAAAATGCTGGATCATGAATTGCTGTAATGTTTTGTATTGATCTCGATCTTCTAAAGTGCCTTGACGAATAGAAGAATAAGACACGCCTTCTAGATCATTAGATAGCGAGTTATATGAAACTCCTAGACCTGATGCGATACCACGCAAAATAGCTTTTTCAAAATCAGCGAATGCTGTAGGTGGATGCGTAGGATCGAAAGCCTTGAAGTCCACACCTTTAGGCAGCTGATGGAAAGTAGCTGGTGCAGCTTCCATGATCGGCACATACTCATCTTCCATGCTATCGCCAGTAAATCCATCACCTTCTGGGCTAGTAAAGAATCCCATCTTAGATGCACCTACACGAGCAGCCACGAGTTCTGCTTCACGATAACCAGCGAGCATCTTTAGTGAGCTGATCGCAGTAGCCATCATAGGCACACCACGAGATTGACCAGCTCTCTCTGAAATAAAGATGTGCATGATGTCATCGGCTGGCACTCTGATTCTTTGAGTATTACCAGCTGAAACATATTGCAAGTCGTAAGGATGAGCAGATAGCAAGTGATACGCTACTGGTCTGCCATACTTATCTACTTCCACGCCCATACGGATCTGATTTCCATCAGGTAGAGTAGTCGAATATTTATCATCTAGCTGATCTGGCTCGATAAATTGCAGAGCAAAACCATCTTTATTCGCATAATTACGAACTTTTTTGATCAGAACTTCACCATCACGAGCCAAAGATTCGATAAACATACGCTGTGCATCGAGCCATGACATCTTTCCATCTACTGTGCAATTTCCCAATCGACCCCAGTTAGCCCATGCAGTTTCCACAATGCTGTTACCTACATTGTCGAATCTATTCACGCTATCTCTAGCTTTAACTTGAATATTTACGCCAGATTCACCGACTACATTAGTTTTTAAAAGACTAACGAATCTTTTAGCGTATTCGTTATTTCTAGCCAGATCCCTACAGCGATTTCTTAGGGTAACAATAGCTGTGCTGATCTCAGCATCTGGTGATTTAGAAGAAGTGACGAAATCTGAGAATAAACGACCAGTATTCGCACCAGCATAATTACGCTTCGTAATTGTTTTAGTAGCTTTACGCTTAAAAAAGTCTAAGATCGCCATTAGTTAGTAAACCTTACTTTAACAGTTGCACCTGTAGGCTTTCCCCTACGAATTCGTTCTTCTTTTAGCTCTTTATTGTATTCGGCTTTGTAATAATCACGAGCTTCTACAAGTTCTGCGAAAGACATCTTAGTAAGTGATCGACCAGCTACAGAGTAGTTAGCCACATCAGCATCTGCCTTGCCTTCTAAAAGACTTTCGATCTTATCTACCATGATCTCTGCATGGCTTCTAGGATCAGCACCATTTACATCAAGATCTGCAATAGCTTGGAAATATCCACGATCTACTACGATTCTTTCATCATCAGATTTACGCTTAATCTCAGCTTGCCAATGATAGAAGCCAGCTACGAATGCAGATGATGTAGTGCTAGTGACTGTGGCTGTAAAAATGCCATTTACTGATGTGCAAGTGACTTGCACTTCTGTATTGCCACCACCAGTAATACGAGCCACATAAGTTAAATCGTATAAAGTAGGGCTATAAACAGCAGATAAATCGGCTCTCTGCCATTGAATAAAGTCACCTACGACTACCTTTTCTGGCTCACTTTGTAGTGCATTTGCTATGTCGAATAAGTTATTCAAAACATTACCCCATTAAATTTCTTTAAGTTTAACGCCAGCCATTCACAAAAGACGAATTTCTCGCTGGTGTTTTTCTATTTTGTGCAGTTTTGACCTGTTCTGTAGTCGATTCTATATTCTCTTTCCGATTTTGCATAAATTTATTGGCTAGAGAATTGATATTTAGGTTCAAGATCGAGAATGCAGCCATCGCATACACACGCATATCGAGTGCTTCATTTCTAGGTCTAGTCTTTACATATTCTCTACGAGCAAAACCCTTATGATACTTAGTGACTACCTTTTCAGCTGTCAGCTGCTTAAAGTATTCATCTGGTCGATCTATAGGAAAATGACAATAGCCAGCACCTTCTTCTGTAATCTTCAGCCTAGAGAATAATAAATCCTTCGCAGTATCTACGCCTACTGGGAATAGCTTAATTTTACCAATGTTATTCGCTGATGGTCTGCCTACAATCGGCTTTCCAGCACCGCCCACACCCTTGATAGCAAAAATACGCTTGCCTTCTCGTGGTCGCACATAGTTATAGACCGAGTTAGTATGATGACCACCAGAATCGATGCAAGCACAGCGAATAGTTAGGGTTATCCCTAGTTCGTGATCAAATTGTTGATTCAATATGTTATCAAGATCGTGCCAGACATTAGGGCTAGATGGATCACCCCAGAGAGTTCTGTAATCTACAGACCAGCTTTCTTCATCTCTACCCCAGCCCACTACTTCGACTTCTAAGCGATCATCTTGCACATCGACCCCAGCTGTGAGTAAAACGACTTCTTTAGGCAGCTTATCACCCCAATCTTCACGCCTTTCAGAGATCTGATAGTCATCGACTGATTCACCTTGTTCTTCCCATGTTTCCCCCAGATAAGTATTTACCCACACTCGTAGAGTAGCTGGCTGCTTTCTGGCTTCTAGAAAATCTGCCACGCCTTCATGAAGCATAGTCCATGGGCTGTATAAAGCCGAGATGTGAAATCCAGCGATGCCATTAAATTCGGCATGAGCTTTCCACTCACCATTACGGATGGCACGAACTCGATCCGCTTCAGTCCACACGCCACCGCATTCTGGGCAGACATATTTAGCAGTATGTGGCTTACCTTCATCCCAGACCACATTAGCCCACTTTAGTATCTGTTTTTCACCACAATGAGCACATGGCACATAGTAATAACGCTGATCTGATTCTAAAAATGATGCTTCGATTCGACTATTTCCCTTATTTGTAGGGGTAGAAAACATACCGAATTTACGATTCCAGAAGGTAGCACTACGCTTGCGAGCCAATGTAACTGGATCACCTTCGCTGCCAGCTGATACTGGATAGCGATCTACCTCATCACAAAGCACTACACGAATAGGTCTAGATGCCAGAGAGCTAGGTGAATTAGCACCACAAGCTGTCACATGACCACCTGTGAAAGACTTGTGTAGAGTGGTATTCCCAGAATCTCTACTTCTAGGATCTTTAACCTTACCAGCCAGAGCTGGAGTATCTCTTAGCATTGGTGCGAGCCTGTCTTTACTCCATGTCTGTGCCATATCGAGAGTAGGCTGCACTACGAGCATAGGGCTAGGATCTTGATCGATGTGATAACCGACCACATTGTTAAGAATCTCAGTTTTACCGACCTGTGCAGAACTCATCACAATGATCTGGTAAATGTCTGGATCGTTAAAAGCATCCATAATCCCACGCTGGTATTCGGCACGACTTGTCAGCCAGCCGCCAGCTTCAGCAGATGCTTCTGGTGACAATTTACGAGAACTATCAGCCCACTCGCTTACTGTCAGTTTAGGTGGTGGCTTCAGAATTGAAGCTATCGTTTTCCCCAGAGATTTCCTCAGTAGATACGCTTGCTTCTGACTTACCGAATTCGACCAATTCATTTAATGCTTCCATGACATTGTTTTCTAGGATCTCTTTTGCTTCTTTAATATCCTTCGCTGTGAATACAGCACTTGCACATTTTGTAGGTAGCGAGAGTATCTTAGCCCTAAAGTTAGATAACTGCTCTGCATAGACTTTTGAAACTTGCTCGATCTCTACGACTTTACCCTGTTCTTTCATTAGCTCTAACTCTTGTAGAGATGCTTCAGCTGCCAGCTTTCTTCTCTTAGCTTCATCAATATCTACAAGATCAGTATTTCCTACATAGTTTCCGATCTCACGCTTTTTGAGCCACTCGATCACATCCTTAGTTTCGTAGTCGCTACCAGCTCGACCTAATCGTTTAACCAGAATGGGAAAATCTGGTAATTTCTGCATCTGAGTAAGCCATTCCTCAGATTTCCCTATGATGTCTGATAATTCCTTCTTATTTACGATCATAATTCTCTACATTTTGTGGATTTATTGTTGTATTTAAACAACACAAAAGCAGCTGCTACCACCCATTTTTTCAAGATAACTTTAGTTTTGATTAACAATTCATATTCCACTTGTAATAAACAACCTAACTATTTTTGTCTGTCACTAGGCAAAGTTCGCGGTCGCGAATTACC
>JACCDQ010272695.1_pt1 | contig 22278 bp, 35 predicted proteins | sample 7446031 | NCBI WGS metagenome assembly JACCDQ01 (sample SAMN15323442, study PRJNA562643) | freshwater metagenome | isolation source: river surface water | place: USA:Blue River Watershed | collected 2017-08-17
ACATGGCATCACAACAAACATTCCTTTAAGATTTATAGGAGAAACAATAACCATACAAAACCATAACGAATGAGAGAAGAGTACATCGAAATGCATGATGCCATTGTCAAAATGAAGCTCAATGCAAACATGAATGAAATTGAATTAAAAAGATTTACTGAGCAGTTGTCCAGTATTTTATCTAAAAAACAAGACAATGGAAAGACCGAATCCGAGCAACTACCGAAACAAAAGAAAGTTCGAGATAGACCTAGCAAAATATGAGGATGGTACATATAACGCATTAAGATTATTTGCTAAGAATACTAAAATAATGGTTATAACAGACTTAAAAGCCTTACAAAGAGGTTATATATGGTTGGAGTATGAAAGAGATGGTAAACCATCTGGCATAGCAGATACAAGAGTAGAGTTCTTTGCAATTAATTTAGATATTCGTAATAGAATATACTTTATGAGAGCAGAAATGCTCCGTCAAAAAGCTCGTAGATACTTTAAATTAAGCAGATTAAAGTACAAGGATAAGGTTCGATATGTGAAGATGCATATGACTGAGTTCATACGCTGGGATTAATATATTTAAATATATTGTATAACTTTGATCTATGGCAACATACTTAACAGCATCGGAACTAACCAAAATGATGATTGATTATTTAACCTCTAAAGGTTTAGTTGTTTGGAGGAATAATAATCTAGCTGTTAAGGGAAGAAGCTTCATTGGTAAGAAAGGTGTTCCTGATATAATTGGCTATGATAGAAAGCATGGTCAGTTTGTAGCTTGTGAGATTAAGAAGTTAGGTGATAGGATTAGTCCTGACCAATTATCTTTCTTAACACAACTTGGAATAGCAGGAGGATTGTCAATGTTATGTAGCCAAACATCAGATGAAACAATTAAATTAGAAATATTTAAAGATGGCGAAAACAAAATCTACAAGTTCGAACAAGGTGAGTTTCGGTAAAAGGCGTGAAGGAAAAGCTAAGAAGCGTAAAGGACCTAAAGACAAAAATGTAAAAAAATATAACCGACAAGGGCGATGAAAAATACTTGTGCTAAAAGAAAATATAAATGCAAATGTGGTACTATTAATGAGTGCTATGTTTGGCAAAGTGATTTAGAAAAGCATGACTTAAAATGTAATAAATGTGAAGAGTTAATAGGTTATGACCACATGATTAAAGAGGTTAAACCACAATTAACATCAATTAGAACAGACACTAAAAACCGATAATATGGAAAAGATAGAAATAGAAAACAAAGAATTAAAGGCACCTAAAGTAACTAAAAAGCAAAAAGAGTTTGTTTCAGAAGAAACTATCGCTACTTTTGAGGATATCTTAAAAGACTATGCTATTGATTTAAAGTATAGACCTTTTATCAAACAATTAGTTAACGAATACAGAAAGAATGGATAATTTAGACTCAATAGTTTCATCAGTAATTGAGAAATATAAGGATAGAGCCAACTTAGGTCAAACTAAATACGGAACCAATTTAGATAGAACTGACTTGAACGCAAAGGATTGGATTGAGCATTTACAACAAGAACTAATGGATGCTACCCTTTACCTAGAAAAATTGAAACAAAATTTCAAAAAGAGTATTTAATCATAAAACAAATAACATGGCAACAACAAAAAATGAAGATTTCTTAGGCAGATGCCAAACAATGAAATCAGCTTATGGTTCTTTTAAGAAAGTATCATTCGGACCAGATGACTTAAAGAAAATGAACGAATGGGCTAAAGACAACAAAGGTTGGGTAAACATCCTAATCAAGACTAAAAAGACAACATCTCCAGATCAATCAGATTTCTATGTAACTATGGATACATGGAAGCCAGATGGAGGTAGCTATAAAAAGGACTTGCCTTTCTAAAATGGTATTAAAAATTACCTTTCTAATATTTTTAGTATATTTGTATAAATAACTAAAATGAAGAAATGTTTTAAATGTAATATCGAAAAGCCATTATCCGAGTTTTATGTACATAAACAAATGGGTGATGGCTTTCTTAATAAATGTAAATCTTGTGCTAAATCTGACGCTAAAATCAGAGAAAATAATCTTAAATTAAACAAAGATTATATAGAAAAAGAAAGGCAAAGAGGCAGGGAAAAATATAAAAGACTTTATGCTAAGCCACCAAGAGAACCTATAGGTGATTATCAAAAAAGGCATTATGAAAAATATCCTGAGAAATATATTGTTAGGATATTATCTCAATATTTAGAAAAGCCATTTGAAAATGCAGAAAGACATCATTGGTCATATAGAGAAGAAGATGCTACAAATGTTATTTGGCTTTCTAAAGAAGAACATAGAAAATGCCATAAGTACATCATTTACGACCAAGAAAGAATGATGTATAGAAGATGTGATAATGGTGAGCTTTTAGACACTAAAGAATCACACGAATATTATATAAAAATGTGCTCTGCACAATTAAAAATTAATTAGTATGAAACTAATCTTACAAATGCTTGGCAACTTGATTGCCTTATTAATAGTCCTCTATTTACCATTTGCATTTATAGTAAATAACTGGAATCCTACTGAATGGAATATCTATATAAGAGGATTATATGTCTTATGTTTCGTAGCTGTGATTACTTATGGCTTAGAACAATACAAGAAGAAATAATTTGTGTTTTGTAGTTTATAGTTTAAAGTAAAAGGGTAGTAGAAATACTACCTTTTTTTATGCAATAAAAAAGCCCTATAGAAATAGGGCTCGTACATGCAATAAAAAATCAAAGTCAAAGTTAAATAAGAAACTATGTGATGTAAAATTAATAAGGCGTATTGAATCTACCAAATAAAAATGCTCCTTTTTTAAGGGAGCACTTTAACCATAATCCAACACAACATGAGAGCCTCTTATTGACTACGATTGGTTTTATCGTAGAACTTAGTTAATACTGATCCGTAGAGAACAGCTTGAAGTCTGCTTACAAAGCTATCCATAGACTCATCCAAATGGAAGTAGTCCTCAGATTGCATATAGATAAAACATCTATCAGCATCTTCATCGTCAGGTACTACACTCTCTACTAGATGTACATTGATATACGAGTCTACTGGTTCGTAGTTTTCCTCGTACTCATAGCTGTCATCCTCCGTAAGTTGTGTTATGTGCATTAACATTTAGTACACTATTTTTAAGTACAGTTAATCTTAGCTCCCTAATAATCAATTGCAATTTTGCTTCCAAATATTGCTTCTCTTTCATCAATTCGGCAATCTTAACATCTGCTTCTCTACTCATACAAATTTACGTTTTAATTATTTTAGATAAAAAAGTGCATACCTAATTGAAAATCAACTAGATACGCACTATATGGATTCCGTTCGGTCTGCTCTATTTTTTTGGTAGCCTTATTATTTTACTTCCTAAAGGCATCGGAACAAATATAGCGATTCTTCCACCATCTAAAACAACTCCACATCCTAATGTTGGTCGTTTGGGGAAAGGTTTAGAATACTCCATTGCATAGGCATTAATATCGATTCCACAGCCTACATTCATACCGAATATCATGTCTTTATCTGAACTACTATATAGTACACCTCCAAAGCTATGGATATGACCTATTACTGTAGATTGTCTAGCATCCCTTGCTCTATTGATGGCACCTGCCTGTCCTGAGCTACCTGTACCATGAGTGTACAAAACACCGTCTATTTCCCATTCTAAAGCCCATTTCCAGCCTTTTGGTGCATCCCAAACTTGTTCGTATGACTTTATGTATCTATCAGGCAATCCTGTAGTTTTGGCTTTCCTTTTGTGCAATGCTGAGTGATTGCCAATACACACTTTAACATCAGGAAATTGTTTATACCATTTGTACATTGCAGCTTGGGCTAAATCAGCCTCCCTTCCTGCACTGTAACCATCTGGATTAGATTCGTGATAGCTAATGGCATGACCATCAACCTCATCACCTATGTGTACCACTTCGGCACATTGAAATTTGTTTGCTATTTCGTAACAGAAATTTCTGTACAAAGGATGACAGAAAGGCTCATGTGTATCGCCTATTACGAGAATGTTTTTTGCTCTTGCCATGTATGTTGTTTTTGATTAGGTTATTATGCATAAATAAAAGGAGTATTATTTACTAAAACTCCATTTAATTTTCTAGTTAATGTACTTTGTATCATATTGTAACTTTTACTTGCATCTGAAACAGAAGAATAATAAATGCCATTCTGAGTATTTAACACTATTTTGCCTTTATTTGTAAAATTACTCTTTTTTGTTTCTATAGCTTTTAATATACTTTCTTTTGAACGCTTCAGACCTGTTTGTGCTTTAGATAAACTATTAATATGACTTTTACTCAACTTTTTGCCTTTATTCCACGCTTCAAAACCAACGGTACCATCTCCTCCTTCTGTTAGATTGCATAAAGTACCTGTTCCTTTATCTATTCTACCATAAATTAAAATAAACTCTTTTTCTTTTTCTCTTACTTCATCCCATCCTAAATTATCTAAAATGATTTCAACTTCATAATCTGTTTTAGATACTATGCTATTCCATATTTTATTTCTACCTTTTTTACTATAAGCACGTCTATATCCACCAGAGCCTATTCCAATATAGAATGGCTCGTTTTTATCAACTCTAATATGTCTATAGACGTAAGGCATTACTTATATGGTGCGTAAGCTGTTCTTCCGTTTGTTTTGATTGCTCTCAATACTTGCTTTCTATTCTTTCCTGCATTGTAAGAAACATGAACCCAATCAGGCTTCTCTTGTGTACCGAACTCCCATATTAATTGGTCGAACTCTAAATTGTCTTTAATGTAGTTAAAGATTTCAGTATTGTTTTTACCACTCATTCCATCCATATCCACATCTGCCGCTTTACCCTCGCAATGCTGTGAAGATAAACTTCCCCCAATGAAATGGTTGAGATTTTTGGATCTATATCCAGATGATATATTTAAAGGACCACCATTAAATATTCTTACAGGCTCAAGCACTTTCTCACAAAGCACTTTTAGATTAGCCTGATGTTCAGGAGTTGGTTCGTTAGATACTCCATGTCTTTTAGCAGATTCACTTCTTGTAAACTCAGCTAAATCAAAGTGTGCACTAAGCTTCATTATTATCTTTTTTAAATATTTTCTCTGCGGCTGTTAAACTTAAGCAGCCAAACGCTAACAAAGCTACTGATTCTACAAGAACTGGACTTGGAGCTGTATGCTCGTCACTAAAACTATTGTGATACATAGTAGCACATAATGCAATAGTGCATAATAAACCACATACTCTTTTCATACTTAATTGACCTGATTCGTCACAAAAAAATTGTTTCATATTAATGTAATTGATTGAACTGAAATACTATTATAAAAATTAGGAGTATTTTACTCCAAGCGTGTATCTTATCTAATTTCCTTTGATTTTCTTCGAAATCTTGGTATATAGATTTGTTAATTGTGTACTTATATTTCCAATTGTAGAAGCTATCTTTTTCAATAGTTCTAATGCTGAGTAAAGAGTCATTTGTTTTTAATTTAAATTGTAAATTGTTTATAGAGTCATGGTATGATCTATAAAGGTTATTAATTGTATCAGCTTGTCCTATGGTTATAATCACCACAGAATCCTGACCTATCTTTTTAGTTTTGGGATATTGCGAGAATGTTAAAGTTGGTACCAGTATCAACACCAGCACTATCAAGCTTAATCTTAACTTCATTTAATTCTGTTTTTAGGGCTTTGGTTTCTTCCTTTAATTCTGCAACCTTACTAACGGTTTGCGTTACTATCGCTTCTTTAGCTTTATCTGCTTTTACTTGAACTTCTTTGTTCTTAGATAAGGTCTGATGGAAGTCGTTTAATAGTTCTTGGAGTTCTTTGTCCTCTTTAGGAGACTGATCTGGTTTGTCGGTTACCTTATGTCCAACCACTAAAACCCCAGATAACAAGAAAATTAAGAAGGTAGCTTTCATTATTTAACTGACTTTTTAATTGCCCCTAAAGCATCTAAAGTCTCGAGCTTAGTCGTAGTCGATGAAAGGGCGGTTTTACACTCTATTAACGCTTGAGTCTTTAGGCTGTCCTTGAACTCAAGATTCTTGATTCTGTATTCCTGGTCGTCTATTCTACTATTGAAATTACTCCTAATATCTACATATAATGCAGAAATTCCTACGATAACTAGGAATAGGGTTCCCACAATAGGATTTTTAGCGAAATCTTTAAAGCTAATCGGAAGAGGATTAGCACTCACATTTAAGCTTTTCTTTGGAGCCATCTTCTATTTTTTACCAATTTTGAGGTATAAGCTACCTGAGTAGCCAATACCATAGTTTTTATATAAATCTAAACTAAGCCCAATTAGAGCCTTATTTTTTGCATTTAGCATCAAAGAAGGACTTACTACTTGTAAGCCATCAGATGGTCTAAAATCGCCTCTAAAGCCCAAATAAAGGGTATTCTTAGGTTTCTCTACATAAAGTTGCTTGGTAACGATGGTTTTTTCAGTCAAATTAGCCGTAAAAGACCTAGAAAGTATCTTATTTTGGCTTATAGTGTCTGTAATGACAAAAGTATTACTATCTTTTTTAATAGTGTCTACATACGCCTTAATGGCAAAATAGTCGTTTAAGACTTTAACTGTGTCATGAACAATATGTTCCACAGTGTCGGTTAAAATGATATACGATTGTATATCATCACCTTTTTTGTATTTGGTAAAAGTTTTCTGTTGGTAAACTGTATCGTGTACTTCTACCAATTTGCGATAATTACGCATATCGCTAAAGTCTGCCTTTCCTATGTACTTGGCATCTCTAAAAAAAAGTAGCCACAATACGAATACTATGGCTACCAATAAAATGTCCTTAATTCGGATCATTATGCTTCTTCTTTAGGTTGTTCAGTTGCTGCTTGCTCTTGAGCTGCCTTTTGTAAGATTTGCAAAATAGGTTGTGCGTACTTAAATGGAGTTTCCAATAAGATAGCTTCTAATTGCTGTAATTGTTCTGTTGTTAATGTCATGGTATTATATTTTATGCAAATTTAAGGAAATGTTTAATTAGTTGTAGTTTGCCAAGGTAGAGGCAATGTAACTACTGGTGGATTGATTAAGTTTTCTAATTGAACATCTAAATTAGCGTCAATTTCTTCAACTGGTAATCCTGCATCCAACCAGCCACATACTTGCTCATAGGTCAAGTCTGGGTACGCAGTAAAGTCTGTTGCACTTGGAGTTTGACAAGCCATTGCTCCGTAAACATCTGTATAATACTCTTTTTCATTTACAATAGTTGTAGCTGACCTTCTCCAATTTACACAACAAACGACATCTAATAATCCTTCAGTTTGAGGGATTGTTTCCATTGAACTTATAATCCATTGTTTCATATTAATTTATTTTAGCTTTTAATTCGTCAATTTGTGCTTGTTGTTCTTTGATAGCATTTATTAAAAGTGGTATCATTTCTTGATAAGCTACATGCAACATGCCGCTTATATGGTCTTCTGTTACTACTTCTGGCAATACCTCTAAAACATCTTGAGCAATAATACCAACATTTGATTTTGCTTTTTCGTCTGTTTTCCAAGTGAAATAAACTCCGTTTAAATGCATTAATTTTTCCAACGCATTTTCAATATTACCAGTAACATTTTTTAATCTTATATCAGAACCACTTGACCAAGATGTTGCACCATCATAAAGCACCACACCAGTTGGAGTAGATGTTGTTCCAGTATAAACTCTTGTAGCGGGACCTCCATCTGCCCAAATTTGTGATGAAACTTGACCGCTAGATGAATTTTTCCATATTAATCTTGTGTCTTTAGCAGGAGTAATACCATATTGTATATCCCCCCCACTTGTAATACGCATTCTTTCTACCCAAGTTAATGCAGCGTTTGCAGTACCACTTGCAGCATTTTTAAATACAATTTCTCCGCCATTTTGTTGTATCATTGATGCAGCATTGGATGTTCTATAATACCAAGCTGAATTAAAATAAAAGTTACTTCCGAAGTATGAATCATCTGAACCACCATTAAACATTGATAGGTTAGTACCTAAAAATAAATGCGGAGTTGATGTAGTGCTTCCGCTTGTATTAATACCTACATTACCTGCATTAGTAATTGTCATTGCAGGGTCAACACTTCCAGTTCCAAATCTAACTCCACCATTGTTATTTGTTATTCTTAAAGTAGAATCAGAGTTAAAGTAAGTTATTCCACTTACGACAGTTCCAGCTTGTAAGAATCTTAAAGCAACATTACCAGTTGTAGTTGATTCAATTCCCAATAAAGGAGCAGTATCATAAACATGAAGTCTATAACCGCTTCTCGCTATACCTCCTATACCCACATTTCTTGATGTATCAACTCTCATTGCCTCTGTTGAGTTATAGGCAAATATTGTACTACCAGTTTGAGAAGATATTACAAAATCCCCTGCAACAGAACCAGTTGAATAGTTGTTAGCAGCAGTTGCCAAACCAAACTTGGCTTGATACAAAATAGTTCCACTTAAAGCCTCCGTTAAGTTTACGCTTGGTGCGTTACCAGATATGATTAATTGGCTATCAGCAGTTGAACTATAAATAGTAACTGTTTTAACCGATGTTGATGTACCTACTAAAAGTCTATTATTTGTGTCATCCCAATTTAGTACAGAATCACTTGCAATGTTTGATGCACTATCCCAAAAAGCTAATCTACCAGATGCTCCACCACCAGTTACAGTTCCAACACTCCATGACCTATTTGCACTCAAATCTTGTGTCGTTCCATTAATAGTGATTGTTCTTGATGTTGGCACATAGCTACTTAAAGCAGAAGGTGCAACATAATCAGTACCAGCAACCGCAGCAGTTAAAACACCGCTTACAGTCTTTAACATTGCATTAGCAACATTTGACTGATAGATTGAACCATCACTTGAATTAACTCTAAAGTTTTCCGTTCCATTAGTGATTACGCTAAAGTCGCCTAAAGAAGATGAAGTTATTGCACCTTCTAAGTTTCTTATAGTTAAACCACCAGCATTTAATAAATAGATGTATGCTCCGTTTGTATTTCCAGTTCCACTCGCTACATTATGGAATCCAATTGATGCAGCTTGTGAATCTCCGTAAATGTCTATACCTTTTGAACCAATACCACTCGGACTTGCAATCGGACTTAAAATATTAATACCAAGATTGCCACCTTCAGTTAAGCTAATGTATCCGCTTTGGTTTAACAAAGTCAAGTTCATTGCATTAGCAACTCCTAGCTTTTGTGTTTCAAATGTATTACCATAAGTCGTGTTGATACCGAATCCAATTCCGTTATAGTTAGCATCTGCGTTTTTAAGCAGTAATGAATACCCACTATCAATAGAAGCGTTTGCCCCAATAGTAGCATTAGGCACAGTTGTATTTACACCAAATCTATTTGTTGATGAATCATACATAAATCCGTTCTCGCTACCTAAAGTATTTGCAGCAGTATAGTAAGGCACATTCCCAGCCGTTCCGCTACCTCCCAATGGAGTATAACCTAATACATTTGCGATAGTCTTATTCTTCCATAAAGAAGTAGAACTCTCATAAAACAAGCCTTCATTGTTAGCAGGACTTGATATTAATACATCAGCACTTTCGTTTAATTCTTGTGTATTTTGAATTTTTACTTCAATTACACCTTGTGTTGGATGGCTTCTAACAATTACCCCTACATAAACAATATGGTCAGGACTTGTTGGCTTAGTTGATGTATAACCACCTGCCACGCTTGGACTTAAATATAAAGTTGTACCAACCGAATACGCTTGTGTATCAAGATTCTCTAATCTACCAGCCACAGTTACATAACCATTGTTCATATTAGTTATGTCTGCTCTTACTAAACCAATAGTTTGATTTGAAGCTACCTCTGTGTTAGCTTGAGCCTTAGTAATAGTAGGTAAGTTACCTTGACCTCCGTTTATATAAACTACTGAACCTTTAGCTATTGTTGCACCACTTGAGTTGTAAACTTCCGTTACTAAGTTTTGTGCTTCCGAAATAATTGAAGGGAAAGTAACTAATGTACCATTTCCAGCTATATATTGAGTAGAACTACCAGCAAAACCTATATTGATAGTTCCTGATGTCGTAATTGGTGATCCAGTAATATTCAAAGCATCTCCACTCTCCGTTAAAGCAACGCTTGTTACGCTACCCGTTGCACCACTTGCTCTTTGCCATACAGTTCCGCTATAAAGTACTTGGTCGCCTACATAGAAAGTAATAGGACCAGCACCAAAGTTCACAGTTCCCGCTACATTACACAAATAAACATCTCCAGCGTTTCCAGTTCCATCTACTAAAGTTGGTGTGTTAGTAGAAGCATCCCAAGTTCCTTTGTACTCCATAACCGAGTTAGGTAATTGAGAAACTAAAATCTTACCACTGCCATCTAATTGTGGAATACCGCTTGGAACATTTATACCTAAAGAAGAAACTACCCCACTTGTACCCGTTAACACACCTTCTAAGTTCCTTACTTTGGCACCGCCAGTTATTTGTAATTGATTCGACATCCTATATTAAGTTAATTATTTAAAAATTGCTCTAACAAACTCATCAGCTTCAAGTGGTCTTGCTGTTGCAAAGGTAAGAACTCCTGTAGAAGAGTTAAATGTAACATCTTCACCTGTAGGAGTACCACTAGTGTTAATAGTTCTAACCTCAACACCACCTCTTGTAACTGATATACAAGACAATCCTAACGCACCTGACCATGTAACTGTAGTCTCTCCACCTGCTGCTGTATATGTGAACATTTCCACGCTTGTAGTAGATATTGTTGTACCACCATCAATGATTGTAGTACCTGTTATAGAATAAGGACCAGTTCCTTGTAATGACACAGAATAAGTAGAAACATTCTCTACTGGCCCACTTAAGCTAATAGATGTAATATTAGCATTACCTGTGAATATGGAATACCCATAAGTTCCTGATCCATCACCATTGTCGTTATTAATAGAAAACTTAACACTAATAGATTCCCTGTTCAATTGCTTTTGCATTAATGCTAAGTAAGAATATCCACTCATAGATATTAAACCATCGCAGGTAACAGTCCATGTAGTTACATCATTCTTATATTCTCTAAACCATGCTGAAGTTTGGCTAGTAACCTCTACTTGCTCAGTAGATGACTCAAAAGAGCAGTTTGTAGCAGCTCCGAATGGAGTACCTATAGCGAATGTAGTATTCGTAGAAGATGGGTTATTACCCTGAGTATAGAATGTAATTGTTCTACCACTTAAACCTGTTACAAAGACTTGAACCATGATTCTATCTGTAGCACTAATAGCTGTAGATGGAACGGTCATTGAAGTTGTATATAAAGTTGCACTTGTAGATGTTAAGCTAGTAGATGATGATATGGCTACTGAAGTAAAAGAACTTCCATCATATGTAAACAATTGATAGTATATACTAGCACCAGCAAAACTACTTGTAATAGAAAAATATGAACTAATAGTCCATGTTCCTGAAGGTATCGTATTTTGAGCAGGATCATTAGCATCTGTAATAAATCTACCTAAAGTTCCATCAGAACTTAAAGTAAAGTTAGTTGCAGTTCCTGCTACCTGAGTTCTACTTAATTCATAGTACTGATTGCCAGATATAGTTCCCTGACTTGTCCCACCATTTAAAAAGTATTCAGCACTACTGTCATATTCGTAGAGTACTATATTGGTTCCGTTAATTGCTGTTGCCATATCTAAAATGTACTTGTTTGAGGTGTATATTTATTTACTCTTGTGCATTCAATCTCTGTGTTAGATATTTGTAACAATGTAGCATTAGCCGAATCAGACGGATATGATATTGTTGCGTTACCTAGCATATATGATTTATCACTAATATTTATTGATGCAGGATCTGTATCAGTTGCAAAAATAAGCTTTGATGCGTTTAATGTTGGGAATGTAGCATTTGCAGTATAAAAACTACTTAAATCACAATCCACATTAATTATGTTTAATGCATATGTATTTACATATTGCTGAACAATTAACTCAGCTAATGTAAAGAACTCTCCTACAGGTTCCATTCCATATCTATACCAACCTGCAGCAACTGATAAATTACTTAATAATAATGTTCCTTTTGCAGATGGATAGTAAGAATCTGATCCAGTACTTCCATATGGCAGACTTATTGTATTTGTATATTGGTCGCTTTCAACTAATGTTCCTGACAGATTATAAGAAGCAATCCCTGATTTTATTTTCATTACAAAGTTTCTTAATGTCACAAAACCAGTTCCATCAGCAATTCTATAAGAAACAGACAGCGATCCTGTTAATGGAAATGTTTTTGTTTTTAAGTCTAATGTAAACTCTTCAGCAGGACCACTTGTTTTTGGATTAGTTACAATATAAGAAGTAGATGTAGTTTGCCAGTCTCCTGTACTATTTAAATAGTATGTTGTAGATCCATCAGTTATTGTCATGTCTACGAAACCAACTGGAGTTGATACAGATGGAGCTTGAATGCCAATATTTAATTGTAATGCATCTCCTGAAGTTACATTTGGATTTGATGTAGTTTCTAATGTTACTGCTGCAGTTCCTGCTGGTCCTCCTGATGGTGCATCTAAAGCAAAATAATAATAATCTAAAGTAGTATTATAATCTAATATACAAGTTCCATCTCCAGTTGAACTTCTAACCCAATATGTAGCTTCTGTACCATCATTATCTTCTAAATTACCATTTGGTAAGTAATTTGCAGATGTTTCTACATTCCCTTCTGCAACAATCTTATAAAAACCTTTCTTGATTATTTTTAGCTGACTATTGTCGATAAAATATAAATCAGAAGTATTTGTTGCGAATGGCTGTATTTCCGATGATGTATCAATTAAATTACCATCCCCATTATCAACTCTTGATCCAGTAGATGTATATTCTGTATAATACGCATTAGTTTCAGCAAATTCATTTATAGCTACAATCCACCATTTACCCTTAGCTTGGAATATTCTACAACCAAAAGACTTTGCAATATTTGATATTATATTTAGGCAGTTAGTATAGTTATATTCATCTTCTAAAAATGACCTATAATTCATATATGTTTGTACAAATGGATCTCTCCATGTGTCATCGCCTCTATCTAACATTCCATTTGCATAATAAGAGCATATTGTAACAATATTCCTATTGTTTTTAAACGCAATAAGATTGAAACAAGTTCTTAATATATTTAACAAACTTGTACTATCATTTACACCATAGTTTCCAGAAAATGGTACAAACTTAATATCCTTAAGCATTCCTAATCCATCTGTAGCGTTAAATGTAACTAACTTTCTACCTGTAGAATAAGATATTTGAACATTATCATTAATAACAAACCCAACCCATTCGATAACAGAATTTACATACATTTCAACATATGTATATCTATCGTCAATATTGGTAAAGTTTATAATATCAGATAACTCATCTGTAAAGTCTATTGTAATGCCTAGCTGAGAGGCTAATATAGGCTCATATGGATCATCAGAATTTGGAATATACTCTAGGTTTAAACCTACACCTTGAAGGTCTATAACAGCACTAGAATAGCCCTCTTGCCATATTTTAAGTTCAACATCTTTATCTGCTCTTGTAGCAAATAATACTGAGTATTTTTGTCCGTATGCCATTACCCTCTTCTAAGTTTTAATGATGATTCACTTCTATTCATAGCCAACACTAAATCTTGACCTCTAAGTACAAAAGAACCTCCACTATTGCTACCTGCTATTAAATCTTTTAATTTATCTAAAGGAGCAACTACTTCAGGATTTGATTTAGCACCTGGATATTCTCCTATTAAACCCATTGTTGGACCAGATACAATACCACCATTAGCAAAGCCCATAAAATATTTAAACAAACCACCAAATCCGTTAGTTGCTTTTTTAGAAACAGCAGCAGCAGTTCCTAATGTACCTGTTCCTGGTAATAGAGATAAAACAACTGAAAATATTAAAGCCTTAAATGCTGCAGCGGCAATTTGTTTAACTAAATCCATAAACATATTAGCTAATGCATCACCGATACTCATTCCTTGCTCCATCGCAGCCCATAAGCCCATAAACGCATTAGTTGCGTAATTTGAGATTGTGTCAGCCATTTGCAAGTATGCGTCTGCTTGTTGTTTAATTAGATTATTTCTAGTTACTAATGCTTCATTTTCTGCTTCTATTAATTGAGGATTTAAAGACTCATAAAAAGAAGATGTAGCACCTTGTAATGACTTCCCAAAATTACCAGACATAACATACTCCCCAAATTGCTTTAAATCACTAAGTCTTTTATCTTCTGCCTTAGCCTTATCTTGTGGTTTTACTTGAGCTATTATTTTTGCATTTTCTTTTGCAAATTTTTGTCTTTTTTGATATTCTGCTAACCATAACCCTGTTTCAGATTTAAGATTCTGATACATGCTATTATCAGGTTTTGTTTCTTTAGGTGGATTTAAGAATTTATTCTGACCTAATGCAACTAATGCAGATTGATTCATTCCTTCTAATCTTCTTAATAAAGATTCAGCACTCAAAACATCACTTTCTGCAGTTTGAATATCAGGATAACCTAAGAAAGCTTGTAACCATTGACTAGGTGCGTTTGTCTTAGCTTTACTTCTAGCAATATCAAGCTTATCTCGTTTTTCCATTATGCCTATCTGAAGCTCAGCTATTTTCTTACCAGTTATTTCAACTAGTTGTTGCTGTCTTAATGCTTCAGTATATTTAACAATAGCCCAATAAGCCTTACCACTATTGACAATTTTTTCTGCTTCTACTTTATTTACTTTACCTATAATATCTCTAATATCATCTAAAGCCTGTTTTCTTTGTCTTTCTGAATAATTTAAATTATTAGTAATTGCTAGTAAACTATTTAATGAAGCTATATCTGCATTCATATAATTTACAGCACCTTTTAATTCTTTATTAGTTTCTGCTAAACTTTTATTAAAATCATCTGTTTTTTCTTTAGCTCCGAAAATACCCATATCATAAGCTGTAACAGCAGCAACTAATGCAGAAAAAGCCAAATATGCTGGACCTGCTAAATTAGCTACACCACTTGCTAAAGCAGGTAAGTTGTTTTGTATGCCCCTAAACCCATAAGGCAAATCTTGTATTACTAATGCAAGGCTTGTCCATTGTTGATTAGCTGATTTAACAGTATTACCAGCACTTCTTATTTTACCTGCTGTAATATCTGCTTCTTTACCAATACCTGCTAATGCTTTTTCTACAGCAGCAGAAACTACTTTAAACTGTTCGGCATCTGCCTGTATCCTAATCTTAATTTGTTCTTCTGCCATTATCTAGCGGTTTAGCGTTTTCGTATTTTTTTAATACTTGATTTAATTCTTCCTGAGTCATTACATTTTGTTTCACAAAGTTACGATTATCGCAGTCAAGCTCAAGTAGGTCTTTTGGCTTTATCTTTTTATTCTTAGGTGCTACAAGATTAACTATTATGGTAGTTTGCCATCTTGTTCTAACCCATTCTTGTTCTTCTTTATGCCTATATCCATACCATACAAAATCTAATTCAGCCATCGTCATCTCCCAAAACAAATGGGGAAGCACTTGGCACTCCCCCATTGTATATCTTTCAATATCAATCCACTCTAATTTTTTTTTACTACATCCTTTTTAGTCTTGGTAGTATTTTCTATACCGCTATTCATACTTTCGTTTAGAACAGAAATCATTGCGTTAAATTTTGGACTAGACATTCCGCCAATATCATCTATCCAATCACAAACATCTAAATCAGTAAAATTTGGAGTTATTCCTTCTTTGTATAAAGGATATTCTGCTGCTGCTCTTAATAAATTAGTTATTGCATCTAAAGTATCAGATCCTGCTAAAGCTTCTCCAATTTCTGCTGGTCCAATACCTTGTAACTGACAGAATCTTTTAAGACTCCATGTGCAGAAACGCATAGGTATTTTTTTGCCATCCGAAAGTGTTAATTCGTATTGCCCTCTCATATATGTTGTTGTTTTTGGTTATTAGTTAGTTGCTTGAGTCAAAGCACCAGTTCCAGTGAAAGATACTGAATAAGTTACTGGAGACTCCATGTCAGCAGTAATATCCATACTTTCAATGAAAGCAGAACCAGACCATATCAAGTCACCTGTTACTGGAGTTGTTCCACTAACTGTAGTAAACTTAACTGTTACAGCAGTTCTATTTGCGATTGCAGTCATTAACTCACCTGTAGTGTAGTAAGATGCTGTTGCAGCAGGATCAACTGTAGCTAAACCATCTGTAGTCAAAGACCAAGATTTAGCACCACCAATGTGGTTAGTCCATCCTTGACTTTCTTTATCTGTGCTATCTGGTAAATCTACAGAAAAGCTTAAAGAACAAGATGTAGCGTGTGCCACTACTTCTGATCCAATTAATACAACCAATGAGGTTCCGTTAAATACACCTGTTGTTGCCATTTTATTTTATTTTATCTTTTTTATAATGTTTGAGTCACAAAATGTTCAAATACAATTACCCTTCTAAAAATATAAGCCTGGTCAGCATAATCAAATATAGCCTGATTAGAACCCATATTTCTAGTTACAATTCTAAAGTCAGGACTAGCATCAGGATAATCCGCAGGATAAACTCCTATGATTTCTAATAGCTCGTTAGCATATTCATCTACTGATTTTTGACCAACTTCGCCAACCTTAGAACTTTTGAATACTATATCAAACTGAATAGTAACATTTTGATGGTAACTCATTTTGTCACTATTCTCTGCTGATGTCTGACTACTTATAATAAGAAATGGAGGGTTTACTGTGTCAGGGGCTATGGTATCATAAATCCCTAAAGAGTAAGACTCCTCAGTTAGCTTATCAAAATAAGCCTTTCTTATAGCTAATCCGCAGTCTTTCATTTACACAAATTTAGCGAAATATATTTAATTAAATTTCAATAGTTCCAATATCCCTAATCATATCGTCATAGAATCTATCTAGCGATGTGAACATATATGACCTATACGGAATATTTGTTTTTTTAGCAGTTTTTCTATTTCTAAAATCATAAGCATAATTAAAGACAGAGTTCCTGCTAATATTATTAAATTGAGGTATATGGAATCCTTTTCCAACACCAAATTCTTGATAACCAGCATAGTTTATTCTATGACCTTTTAAATTATACCTATCTGGGCTACCAGCTACAATTAAACTTCCAATTGGATTTTTAAGATTATATGACCTAATACTTTCTCTTAAAGAACCTGTATCAACAGGAGCTAATATTTTAGCATTTCTAGTAATCATATTAGTATATTTACTAATTTTACTAGATAATTTCCTGTCTACAGTTTTAGGAGCTGTTTGAAATCTTTTTTTAAGATAATCTAAACCAGTTACAGTCATTTTAAATGTTGCCATTATAACAAAGTTGCACAACCAACTAAGAAATACTTGTTTTCGTCTCCTTCGTTGATTACTGAGTTAATCATATATCTCTTACTTTTAAAATCTATAACTAGCTTATTATCAAATGTTTTTGATGTTGTATATCTGATTCTAAAAGTGATATTATCGTCTAGGTTGTCCTTTGAGGCTATATTGTCTTTATTCTCATTTTCACGCACAATCTGAGCCCAACAAGTATAGTAGGTAGATTCTGTATTAACATAACCACCAGCTCCGTCAGAAGTCCCTGAAAGGCTTTTAAAAGTAATTCTATTATGTAGTTTACCTATCATTATAATATGTAGTTAATACGCTTATATGGCTTCATAAGCTCATAAGCAGTCGTTAAATTGGCGTTTGGTTGACTAGCTTCAACACTTGATTCTCTGTACTCGTAAAGGTCAGCAACATATTTTAAAAGGGCTGTTTTCATGCCTTTAGGCGTAGTAGCATAACCGCAAGTGTAAGTAAATCTATATTCCATAGCATTGTTAGCTACCATGTAAATCTTCTTAGTTGTATCACCTAAAACATTATAATCTCCAACAGGCATTACTACCCATTCTTCATTGTTCCAGTATTCTACAACGCTTATTGTACCTGTAGGCACATAAGGAAGTTCTATAAACTCATCAACATAGGCTACAACCTTCAATGTTCTTGGAGTCATGGCAACACCTGCATATTGCTCAAGTCTTATTTGTGCAGTATCTATTAAAGCATCAATTAAATCATCATCTTCAGAATAGTCTACTCTAAGATAATTCTTAGCTTCAACCAAAGTAACAACATCTGCTGTAGGGGCTACTGTTGTTGTAATATCTCTTACAATTTGCATCCTATATGTTTTTTACAAAAATAGTCAAAATTTAACGCATTAAAAAAGGGGTAGTTTTTGGCTACCCCTTATAATTTAGATTAATCTAAGATTAAGCAACATTACCGAAATCACCATATACGAACGCACCAGCGTAGTAGATAGGGAATGCGATACGAGCTTCAACTCTTACAGTAATCATGTTCTCTGTAAAGTTGTTACCATCAAACTCAGAGAAACGAACAGAAATTCCATCTCTTTGCATGATTTGAGCACCCATAGACCAGTCACCTACTAAGAACTTGTCAGCAGCGATAGCTGTAGAAGTGTAAACTGGGATACCAGCGATAGATAATTGACCATTGTTAGTAACAATAGTAGAACCTGGTAAAGAGTAAGCACTGTTTGTATTCTTAGTATTGATGATGCTAGCCCAATCTGTAGGGTTAATCAAGATACCAGTTGCAGTGTAGTTAGAAGCTTCAACTTGTGCAATTGATTGTACTAATTGCTCTACATCTACAGTAGCAGCACCAGCGAATGCAGAAGCAACACCAGTTAAACCTTGTAAGTTAGGAGCAGTACCGTTACCGCTTAATAATTGAGCATCTTCAGCTACTAAATACTTCTCTAACAATCTTTGTTGTAAGAAAGAAGTCATAGCAGGAACATCGTCTAACATTTGACGAGAGATTCTAACATAACCAGCAATAACTTGTGCAGGAGCATTAGTCATAGTGATATCGAAATCAACTTGAGCTTTTGCACTACCTTGAGTTTGAGCTGCAGGAGCACCTTCACCACCTGTTTCAAGAGGGAAAGTAAATAAACCTTGAGAGATTGTACCTACTGGTAACAAACTTCTTACATGCACCTTACGAGAAGGTAAACCATAAACTTGGTTAGCGTAAGCACGAGGAATATCACCTGTTAAGTTAGCAGCTTCAGTCATGTTGCCAACTGTTTTTGTGTCCATTACAAATGCGTGGTTCTTAATTTCACCAGCACCTAATTTGCCTAATACATCGGCATTCTTTTCAATTGCTTCAGCTAAAGCACCATTGAAACCTTTTACTTCGTTTTGATTCATTTTAATACGATTTGATTTTGCCTCTAATTTGTCTGCAGCATCTTTAACTACAGCAACTTGAGATTTTAATTCTTCTAATTCAGATTTAACTGCATCTACAGCAGTTGCGTTTTCAGCTTTCACAGCATCAAATTCACCTTTAATTTCGGTTTTGATACCTTCGAAAGCACTTTTAATTTCTTCTACCATTAGTTGAAAATTTTAAATGATTGTAAATATTTGTTTATCTCGATTTCAATAGAAACAGTCGGGTTATCTTCTTCTTCCAATGCCTCATCTACTGATTCACCTTCTGGTTGCAATTCAGATGGTTCATCTACAGGCGGTTGTTCTTCTGAAGGAACTGACTCTTCGTCTTCCATTTCTGCAAGATATTGTTGTAATTGCTTAAGTTTTAATTCCAACAAACCAAATGTCTCATCTGTATAAAAGCCATTCTTTAAAGACTTGATAGTTTTACCCATCTCATCAATAAGCGTAGCTTTGATTTCAGACTTAACCATTACTGTTGGTGTATTAGAATTAGCTCCCCATAAAACAGAGGAACCCTCAAACAATTTAATTTCAGAGATTTCGTTATAACCTGACTTAGCTTGAGACTTCACAGTTTGGAAGCCGATGCTATGCTCGGTAATATGTCCATCTTTATACAACTCGTAAGTATCTCTACCTAAAGTTGTATTAGGCATTTTAACATATGCCTTTAATCCAAAGCTATCTTCCATCATATCAAATGGTTTAGCTATTGGCTTTTCTGTAGAATGGTTGAACAAATGCCAGATTCTATTCTTAGCTTTTGGACCATTTTCTTTCAATGATTTAGTAAATGCACCAGGAGTGATTACATCACCATCACTGTCTACATTACCAAATGCGGAGTAGTAAACTACTATTGTTCTTGAGTCATCCGACATATCAATCGGTGCACCACTTACTCCTTTTCTGTTATAAAAATTACTCATATTTATTTGTTTACGCAATATACACCGTACAGCATCTGCAGTTACAGTTATTTATAGCACCGCCTGAAGCGTCATGTGCGTATTGCATTTGTATCACCCCTAAGTTTGGTGTGTTCACCATAAATGGCTGATTCACCAATATTCTCGTTCCTTGTGTGTCAGGATTAGTTTGTCTATCCAAATCTAAATGCCACAATCTAGGAGAACCCATATACTCTGAGTGTACCCACTGCTTTAACAATGGCACCACCGAATATTGAGTTGCACCAAATGCACCTGTGCTTAAAGCTTGATGCGATTCAGTACGAGCAATCAATAGACTTCTTGAAGTATTAATCTTACCATCTCTAAGTGACTTTATAGCCAACTCATTGATTTGTCTTTCAGTAAGATTATTCTCTTGTCCGTATCGTATAGCATTATTAATCAACCTAGCAATCTCTGTTTCGGTTGTATTCTCTATACCATACATCTTAGTTCCACTAATAGCTGTCCAATAAGACAACATAAACGCCAACCATTCGTCAGCGATATTTAGAGGGTCAAAGTCTATAGACTCTTCTTTTTTAAACTTGTCAAATATCTTTTGATAACGCATTGCGGTATAACCGCCTACATTCTCATACAAATTTCGTAAAATATTATTAATCGATTGTGAGTCGAATAATGATTGTCTGTTATTTACAGTTTGCTGTGCTCCCATCTGAGCAACTAAGTCGGCAGCTTTATCAAAATCCTTCTGTAATACTGCCTTGATTTGAGGCTGGTATTCTCTGATTGATTTCCTTGCAATCTTTTGTTGCAAAGCAAATTGTTGTGAAGGATAAAGTATTTTAGCCATTACTTCTTAGCGTCAATCTTTTCTATCATCTTACCTGCTGCTGCAAATATTGCTGTCATTCCATTTTGAGCTGCTCTTTGTCTGATGGCTCTTAAACCTTGTCTATCTACAGTCTTAAAGTCTGAAGTATAGATATATCCATAGTGAGCTTTAGTCTCAGGATCAGCAGAACTATCTACTCCTAAATACCACTTAGAAAACTCATCCCATCCGTTAGCTTCCAAGTATGCAGTTTCTTCTGCAGGTGTTGGGTGCTCCCAAGAAGCTGGTTCTTTAACATCACCACTTTCAATCAAAGAATTAGCGTGAACAATTCCTTTAGGATTTGTTTTGTTAATAGCCTTTTGACTTTCTAAAGCTTCTAAAGCCTTAATTAAGTTGTCGAATGATTTTAATTCCATAGTATTTATTTTGATGGATCGTAAGCCCAGTTTTTTAATGATATATCTCTTTTAGAAGGACAACCTTCTGCTGCTGGTTCGCCTTGCTCTGCACCTTTCATTCTACTCACAAAGCTAATAGTTCTATTAGCATCTTCTATATCGTTAGCAGTCCACTCTTCTTTTTTCTTAGAAAGCAATCTTAGGTTTCTAGTGATAGGACTTCTATCTAAAGAAGCCTTCTTTGAGCATTCTGTATTTGACCAAGCTTCCAACTCAGAGTAACTCATATTAGTTACTTCCTTGTATTTAGCGTAAACCTCATCAATCTTTTCACTCTTGCTCAAAAAAAAACCTTCGCTTTTAACAGGAGGGATATTGTAATCACCTTGCTGTTGAGCATTGCGTGGATCTTGCATCATAGTAAGTTCATCTATAGGCAAGTAACCAGCAGGTATGAATATCTCATTCATTACCTCATCAGGTATAGTCTCATAACGCATAGCCACACGCTTCTCGTTAGGAGTAATCCACCAAGATTGAGATAAGATACCACTCAATTCCTTCATGTCTTCTTGTAACTCTGGGAATACTGTTAAATCGAAATCGATGTAAGTATCTCTTCCCATTTCGTTACCAAAGAATCTATTCATCGCATCACGAATAGCAACTAACTCAGGAAGTACAACTTGCGTTAACA
>JACCDQ012127390.1_pt1 | contig 22275 bp, 22 predicted proteins | sample 7446031 | NCBI WGS metagenome assembly JACCDQ01 (sample SAMN15323442, study PRJNA562643) | freshwater metagenome | isolation source: river surface water | place: USA:Blue River Watershed | collected 2017-08-17
GGCGTGGTGGCCTGCAAGCTCTACCCGGCCGGTGCCACCACCAACAGCGACGCGGGCGTGACCGATCTGCGCAAGATCTACCCCGTGCTCGAAGCCATGCAGCGTGAAGGCGTGCTGTTGTTGGTGCACGGCGAAGTCACTTCGCCAGACATCGACCTGTTTGACCGCGAGGCCGTCTTCATCGAGCAGCAACTGATTCCGCTGCGCCGCGATTTTCCGGGCCTCAAGATCGTGATGGAGCACATCACCACGAAAGAGGCGGCCCAGTACGTGGCCGAGGCCGACGAGCTGCTGGGCGCGACCATCACGGCGCACCACCTGCTTTACAACCGCAACGCCATCTTCACCGGCGGCATTCGCCCGCATTACTACTGCCTGCCCGTGCTCAAGCGCGAGACGCACCGGCTGGCGCTGGTGCAGGCGGCCACGGGTGGCAACCGCAAGTTCTTCCTGGGCACCGACAGCGCACCGCACCCGGCGCACCTGAAAGAGCACGCCACGGGCTGTGCCGGTTGCTACACCGCGCACGCGGCCATCGAGATGTATGCCGAAGCCTTTGACCAGGCTGGCGCACTGGACAAGCTCGAAGCCTTTGCCAGCTTCAACGGGGCCGACTTTTACGGCCTGCCGCGCAACAGCGGCACCCTCACGCTGCGCCGCGAAAGCTGGACGCCCGCTGAAAGCTTTGCCTTTGGCGAAGCCGAACTCAAGCCCCTGCGTTCGGGCGAGAGCTTGCCGTGGCGACTGGTGTCGGCCTGAACCCCAACCGTCCCGGGCACCGGTGCGAATGCGCATCGGCCTTGGGCGTGGCTGACATTGACTGGTCAGCCCCCTGGCTGGCCGACTGGCGCGCAGTGGGTGAGCCCATTGCGCAGCGCGTGGTGGCGGGCAGTCCGCAGCCGCAGGCCCTAACCGGTGCGGGTTTGGCACCGGTGGGCTTTGTGCCGCAAGCTGACTTGCCCGAAGGCCAGGCCTACGAAGACTTCATTTTTGCCCATGGGCAAGTACCCACCCGCGAGGGCTTGCACGACTTTTTCAACGCCCTGTGTTGGATGCACTTTCCAAAGGCCAAACGCCAGCTCAACCGCTTGCAGGCCGCTGAAATCGCCCGTGCGGGCGTGGGTCAGGTGCGCGGCCCGGTGCGCGATGCGGCCACCGTGTTCGATGAAAACGCGCTGCTGATCCAGCCGTCTGATGCCCTGTGGGCGGCGCTGACCGAACACCGCTGGGCTGATGCGATGGTGGGTCTGCGCGACGAATGGGCGCACACGCGGCTGTGGACCTTTGGCCATGCTGCGCTTGAAAAGCTGGTGCAGCCCTACAAGTCGATCACCGTGCATTTGTGGCGCGTGCCGCAGGCGGTGGCCGCAGCCGACATTGACGCCTGGCTGGCTCAGGACCTGACGGCCGACAAGTTGGCGACCAAGCCTTTCAGCCCCTTGCCGGTGCTGGGTGTGCCGGGCTGGTGGCCCGCCAATGCCGATGCGGTTTTTTATGACGATGTGTCGGTGTTTCGGCCCCGCCGTGCCAGGCCCGGGCCTGATGCGCGCCAAAAACCGTACGCCACCGAGGAAATCGCCCGCCCCGTTTGATTTTGACGGCCGAATCCCTACCATTCGATCCACGGCCCTGCTGGAAAGGGCTGAAAGTGAAAAACTCTCATGAAACGCATTTTTCTGTTTGTTCTGACCAACATCGCCGTGGTGGCGGTTCTGGGCATCGTCGCCAGCTTGCTGGGCGTCAACCGCTACCTGACGGCCAACGGGCTGAACCTGGGGGCCTTGCTGGGTTACGCCCTGGTGATGGGCTTTGGTGGCGCGATCATTTCGCTGCTGATCAGCAAGCCCATGGCCAAGTGGTCATCGGGCGTGCGCGTGATCGACCAACCCCAGAATGCCGATGAAGCCTGGATCGTGGACACCGTGCGCAAATTCGCGGACAAATCCGGCATCGGCATGCCCGAAGTCGGCATCTTTGAAGGCGATCCCAACGCTTTTGCCACAGGTGCCTTCCGTGACTCGGCCCTGGTGGCCGTGTCCACCGGGCTGCTCTACAACATGACCCGCGAAGAAGTCGAGGCCGTGATCGGCCACGAGGTGGCCCACATCGCCAACGGCGACATGGTCACCATGACGCTGATCCAGGGTGTGATGAACACCTTTGTGGTGTTCCTCTCGCGGGTGATCGGCTATGCCGTGGACAGCTTTCTGCGCAAGAACGACGAAGAAAACACCGGCCCCGGCATTGGCTACATGGTGACCACCATCGTGCTGGACATCGTGCTCGGTTTTGCTGCCGCCATCATCGTGGCCTGGTTCAGCCGCCAGCGCGAGTTCCGTGCCGACGCGGGCGCCGCCAAACTGATGGGCCGCAAGCAACCCATGATCAACGCCTTGGCCCGCCTGGGTGGTGTGCACACGGCCGAGTTGCCCAAGAGCGTGGCCGCCATGGGCATTGCCGGAGGCATCGGCCAGTTGTTCAGCACCCATCCGCCCATCGAAGAGCGCATCGCCGCTTTGCAAAACAGCGCGCAGTGATGTGGGTACGGGGGTAACGCTGGCGACTGGGCGTTGCACCGGCCACCCCTAAGATGGGGGCGTGATTCATATTGACTTTCAAGGGCTTGCATGACACCACGCAAGCCCTTTTTTTCGGCCCCACGGCATCTGGCGATTGCCCACCGGCGCAGCGCCCGCGCTTGGGCGGCCTGGCCTGCGGCGGTGCGCGGCATGGTCTGGATGACCCTGGGCGGTTTGCTGTTTTCGCTGCTCAACACCCTGGCGCGGGGCCTTTCCATGCAAATGGACGTGTACCAAGCCCAATTTTTGCGTTACTTTTTTGGTTTGGTGGTCATCTTGCCCTGGGTGTTTCGGGACGGCTGGCAGGCCTATCGCCCGGTCAACATGACCGGGCAATTTTGGCGCGGGGGCGTGCACACGCTGGGGCTGGTTTTGTGGTTCACCGCGCTGCCCAAGATTCCATTGGCCGACATGACCGCCATCGGTTTCACCGGGCCGATTTTCATCATGCTCGGGGCCGCCTGGTTTTTGGGCGAGCCCATGCGGCGTGACCGTTGGATCGCCGCAGGCATCGGGTTTGCCGGGGTGCTGGTGGTGGTCTTGCCCAAGATGTCGGGCGCAGGCGGTGGGTACAACCTGGTCATGCTGGCCTCCGCGCCGGTGTTTGCCGCTTCGTTTTTGATCACCAAGGCGCTCACGCGTTATGAAAAACCCGGCGTCATCGTGCTGTGGCAGGCCCTCACGGTGATGGTGCTGAGCATCCCCATGGCCGTGCCCAATTGGCAAGCCCCCACGCTGGCGCAGTGGCTGGGCTTTGCCTGCACCGGGGTGCTGGGCAGTTTGGGCCACTACTGCCTGACGCGGGCGTTTCATGCGGCCGACATTTCGGCCACCCAGTCGCTGCGATTTCTCGACCTGGTCTGGGCCTCGCTTCTGGGCTGGCTGGTGTTTGGCGATGTGCCCAGCCAATCGACCTGGCTGGGCGCACTGGTCATTTTGTGCGCCACGGTCTGGATCGCTCGGCGCGAAGGCCGTCGTCACGAAGGGGCTTAAGCACGGGGGAATTGGCCGCACTTGGGGCTTGGGCCTGTATATTCGCGTGTCAGTAAAAGGACTGACTTGTGATCGACATTGAGCCATTGCGATTTGCCTGGCCGGGGCAGGATGAGGACACTCTGGTGCTGGGCCCCTTGCGGGTGGACGCCGGGCGCACCGTGTTTTTGCAAGGCCCCAGCGGCGGGGGCAAAAGCACCTTGCTGGGCCTGTTGTCGGGTGTGCTCAGCCCGCGCCAGGGCCGGGTGTTGCTGTTGGGCCAGGACTGGGCCGCTTTGCCTGCGGGGCGACGCGATGCTTTTCGGGCTGACCATGTGGGCGTGATTTTTCAGCAATTCAATTTGTTGCCGTATTTGAGCGTGCTTGACAACGTCACCTTGCCTTGCCGTTTCTCGGCGCTGAGGCGTCAGCGTTGCCAGGGCCGCCCCGACGAGGCTGCGGGCCTTTGGCTTGCACGCATGGGCTTGCCGAAGGCGTTGTGGACGCGCCGGGCTGACACCCTGTCTGTGGGGCAGCAGCAGCGGGTGGCGGCGGCTCGTGCGTTGATCGGGCAGCCCGAAGTGGTGCTGGCCGACGAGCCCACATCGGCGCTGGACGCGGCCTTGTGCCATGACTTCATGGACCTCTTGCTGCAAGTGTGTCGCGATGCAGGCAGCACCCTGGTGTGCGTCAGCCACGATGCACAACTGGCTGGGCGCTTTGATGTGCAGTGGTCATTGCCCGCCTTGCAGCAAAGCGGGGCCGCGTCATGAACAGCTTGCGCAGTTTGGCCTGGCGCAGCAGCTGGAATCGCCGGGGCACGTTGGTTTGGGTGGTGTTGTCGATCGCCTTGGCCACCGCCTTGCTCTGGACCTTGGAGCGCCTGCGCCACGATCTGCGGCGCAGCTTTGCGCAGTCGGTCAGCGGGGTTGATTTGATCGTTGGTGCCCGCACCAGCCCGGTTCAGCTGATGCTGTTTTCGGTGTTCCACATCGGCTCACCCTCCCACGGCATGCGCATGGACAGCGTGGAGGCGCTGGCGCAACACCGGGCCGTCAAATGGGTGGTGCCGCTGAGCTTGGGTGATTCGCACCGGGGTTATCCGGTGCTGGGCACCACGCCCGATTACTTCACGCATTTTGCGTACGGTGCGCGGCAGTCTTTGCAGATGTCACAAGGCGGCGCGTTTGCGGGCACGCTCGACGGTTTGTACGAAGCGGTGATCGGTGCAGAGGTCGCCCGCAAACTGGGCTATCAAGTGGGCCAGTCCATCGTGCTGTCACACGGCATGCAGGCCGGTGCCGATGAGGCGGATGACGACCACGACCACGACCACCATGGTGCCCATGCGCATGGTGACAAGCCTTTCAAAGTGGTGGGGGTGTTGGCCCCCACAGGCACGCCGGTGGACCGCACCGTGCATGTGAGCCTGTCAGCGCTGCAAGCGCTGCACCTGGACTGGGCCGGTGGGGCCCCGATGCCCGGCGTGCAGATTCCGCCCGAGCAGGCGCGCAAGTTTGACTTGCAACCGCAACAGGTGTCGGCTGCCTTGGTCGGCCTCAAAAGCCGGGCAGCGGTCTTTCAGGTGCAGCGGTTTGTGGCGGACTACGAGGCCGAGGCCCTGGTGGGTGTATTGCCTGGTCTGGCGCTGGACGATTTGTGGCAGGTGCTGAGCCTGGGCGAAAACGCTTTGCTGGCCGTGTCGCTCTTGGTGGCGCTGGTCAGTGTGCTGTCTTTGGTGGCGGTGATTTTGGCAGGCTTGCAACAGCGCCGCCGCGAGCTGGCCGTGCTGCGTGCTGTGGGCGCAGGCCCGCGCCATGTGCTGGCCTTGCTCATTCTTGAAGGGGTCTGGGTCACCAGCTTGGGTGTGCTGTTGGGGGTGGGGCTGGCGCAGGGCGTGCAAGCCGCCTTGGGGCCCTGGCTGCAAAGCACCTGGGGGCTGCATCTGGGCACGGGCTGGCCACTGCCCTCGCAGGGCTGGGTGCTGGGCGTGGTTTTGCTGGCGGGCTTGCTGGCCAGCTTGCTGCCCGCCTGGCGGGCCTACCGCTTGTCGTTGGCCGATGGCTTGTCGCCCCGAGTCTGACAGGCACACACACGCCAGCATGCACACAAGGCATTGAACATGACACACATGAACACAACAGGCGCGCGCACACAGGCCGCGTGGCGGGCATCTCTGCTGGGCATCGGGCTCGCATGGCTGGGGGCGGTGGGCATGGCCCCGGCACAAGCGCAAACCCCGAGCGATGCAGCCCCCGCAGGCAAAGCGGTCGCAGGCGCTGCGCGCAACATCGAATGGGTCGAGCTCATGCCCGCAGGCTGGGACCCGTTCAAGGACCTCAAATCGCTCAATTGGCAGTCCTTGCAAGACAACGATCCGCGTGCCGCTGAAGCGCTCAAAAAAATGCGCAAGGTGTGGGACAGCGCCCCGGTCAACCCCGCGCTGGTCGGGCAAAGTGTGCGCCTGCCGGGCTTTGTGGTGCCGCTGGAAGACCGCGATGACGGCATGAGCGAGTTTTTGCTGGTGCCTTACTTTGGGGCCTGCATCCATTCACCACCGCCACCCGCCAACCAGATCATCCATGTGTTGTTGGCCAAACCCGTCAAGCGTGTGGGCCTGACCGACACGGTGTGGGTCAGCGGGTCGCTCAGCGCTGAAAAAACCGATTCCCACATGGGTGTGGCCGGTTACCGCATGTATGGCACGGCCGTCACGCCCTATGTCGAGCCCAAGGCCGACCGCAAAAAATAACCCGAGCCAGTCAGGCGTTGCTCACGCCTGACGCCACATGCCCCGACGGCACATGGCGGGCCGCCGATTCGATGTGACCGGTCTGGTCGTCAAAGAAAAAATCGGGCTCGAACTCGCGCAAAAACTCGCCTTTGGGCAGGCCGCCCAAAAACATGGCTTCATCGACTTCGATGTTCCAGTCCATCAGGGTGCGGATGGCGCGCTCATGCGCCGGGGCGCTGCGGGCGGTCACCAGCGCGGTGCGGATGCGCATGGCGGGCGTGCCCGCTTGTTGCAGCCGGTGCAGCGCTTGCAGCACCGGCTTGAAGGGCCCGGCCAACAAGGGTTGAGCGGCTTTGTCGCGCTCGTGCTGCTGAAATGCCGACAGGCCCTCGGCCTGAAACACCCGCTCGGCCTCGTCTGAAAACAGCACGGCGTCGCCGTCAAAGGCGATGCGCACTTCGTGCGGGTGCGCCTCTGATGCCAGTGCCGAGTGCGGGTAGACCTGCGCGGCAGGCACGCCCGCGTCGAGCGCGGCGCGCACGTCTGACAAATGGGTGGACAAAAACAGGTTGGCGTTGAGCGGCCGCAGGTAGCGCCATGGCGGCTGCCCGCGTGTGAAGCTGCCGCGCTGGATGGGCAGGCCATAGTGCTGGGCCGAGCGGAACACCCGCATGCCCGAGACCGGGTCGTTGCGCGAGAGGATCACCACCTCGACCCGCTGCGTGTCGGCGTCGTTGAACGCCAGCAGCTTGCGCACCAGCGAAAACGCCACGCCCGGGCGGGCAGGCACTTCCAGGCGATCGAGTTGCAGCTTCATGTAAGCCCGGTCGTCGCCTTGCTCAAACAGCTGGTTTTCTTCTTCAAAATCGAACAGCGCCCGCGACGAAATCGCGACGACAAGCTGGCCTTCAAGCGATGCAGGCATGTGGGCTCCTTCGGGTCACTTGACCCATTGGTTCAGTTCCATGATCGGCATCAGCACCGCCAGCACGATCAGCATGACCATGCCGCCCATGCCCACGATGAGCAATGGCTCCAGCACGGTGGCCAGGGCCATGGCGCGGCGTTGCACTTCAGACGACAGTTGCTGCGCGGCGCGTTGCAGCATGACCGGCAGTTGGCCGGTTTGCTCGCCCAGCCGGGCAAACATCGATAACAAACCGGGAAAGCGGCCGTTGTTTGCCAGCGCCGTGCCCAGCGGTGCGCCTTCGCGCACCCGCACCAGCGCTTCGAGCGCGTCAGCACGCAGCGCTTGGTTGGACAAGGTGTCGGCCGCGGCCTGCAAGGCTTTGAGAATGGGCACTCCGGCAGCGGTCAGCATGGCCAAGGTGGCGGCAAAGCGGGCGCTGTTGTAGCCCCGGGCCAGCCGCCCGATCAGGGGCAGGCGCAGCCAGGCGGCGTCAAAGCGCAGGCGAAACGCGGTTTGCCGCAGCGCCAACCGAAAGGCGGTGACGCCCGCCAGCGTCAGGGCCAGCATCAGCCAGCCCCAGTGGCGCACCAGATCACTCAGGGCCAACATGCCTTGGGTGAGCAGCGGCAGTTGGCGCTGGGTGCCCGCAAAAACGCCTGCCACCTGCGGCACCACCGAGGTGACCAAAAACACCACAATCGCCAGCGCCACCAAGGTGACGATGGCCGGGTAAAGTGCCGCACCCAGCAGCTTGGCGCGCAGGTTTTGCTGGTCTTCCAGGTCGTTGGCCAGTTGTTCGAGCACCGCGCCCAGGTGCCCGCTTTGTTCGCCCGCGCCGATCACAGCGCGGTCAATCGCCGGGAATTCGCCGGGGTGCAGGCCCAGCGCCCGGCCCAGGCTGCTGCCTGCATTGACTTCGGCGCGGATGGCGGCCATCAGGTGGCGTTGTTTGTCGTCTTCGGCTTCGTCGGCCAGCGCCGAGAGGGCACGCTCCAGCGGCAGGCCACTGCCCACCAGACCGGCCAATTGGCGTGTCCAGACCGCGCGCTCGCTGGTGCTGAAGGCCCGGCTGTTGCCGATGGGGCGTTGCCACCAGGGCAGACCTTCACTGACCCCGTGGCCGTCGCCCAGGGCAATGACTTCGACTTGCAAGGGCACCAGCGATTGGGCCCGCAATTGGCTGCGGGCTGTTTTGAGGCTGTCGGCCTCGACCACGCCCTGGCGCAATTGGCCATCGGTTTGCAGGGCTTCAAAACGGTATGCGGGCATGGTGGGGTCGCGGTGGCCGGGTCAACGGCTGAAATAGAGCAGGCCGATCTGGCCGCTCCAGGTGAGCAAGGAGGGGCTGACTTCGTTGACCTGACCCAGCGCCCGTGAGGTGCTGACGGTGCCAAACCAAGCCCACTGGGGGCGGATGCTGTAGCGGTAGCTCAGGCCAGCGCCCAATCCACCCAATCCGGCGCGCCAGGGTGAGGCGGGCGCGGGGGCGGTGCGGTATTGGGTTTGCCAGTGGTCGGCCGTGGCCCAGTTCACCCCGCTGTTGATGCTGAGCGAGCTGCGCTCAGCCAGTGGCCACAAATAAGAGCCCCCGAGGGTCACCGTGGTGCCGTCGCCCCGAGCCAGCAGATCTTGCGTGAAATCGACACCCATGGACCAGCGTGGGGTCAGCCGGTAGCTGATGCTGGCGCGGCCGCGCAAGGTGTTTTTGCCTGAACCAAAACCGTCAAAGCTTTCGTTGTCGGTGATGTTCTGGATGCGCAGGGACAGCGCCACCTTGAGCTTGTCGCTGTCTTTCCAGTCGTATTCGATGCCGGTGTCTTTGCGGTAACCACTGAAGCGCAGCCAGTCTTCGCTGGTGTTCTGGCCTATGCGCCAGCGGCCATGGCGCAGACCGATCACCGGCCGCAGTTTGATCTGTTTGCCCGGATGGGCCACATCGTCGGCTTTGAGTTTCAGACCCAGCGCGTATTGCCAGTCAGAGGCGGGGGCAGGCGCCGGGTCGGGCAATTCGGGCCTGTCTTGTGACGTTGTGGCGCTTTCGTCATCAGGGCTGGTCTGCGCCAGGGCCGCGCCCGCGGCCAGACACAGGCAGGCCGTCAGGGCTGTCAGGGGCAAGCGCAGGCAGGGGGGCGTAGACATGCCGATCAGTCGCGTGTGACGCGCAGCAGTTCTTCGGCGCTGGTGATGCCGGCATCGACCAGGCGCTGGCCGTCGTCACGCATCAGCACCATGCCTTCGGCCAGAGCGGTGGCGCGCAGGTCGGCTTCGGCGGCGCGGTGGTGGATTTGGGCGCGGATGGCGTCACTGGCCACCAGCAGCTCAAACACGCCGGTGCGCCCGGCATAGCCGGTTTGGCCGCAGGCCTCGCAGCCCGCGCCGTGGCAGGCCGTGCAGCGCTTGCGCACCAGGCGCTGGGCCAGCACGCCCAAAAGCGAGGAGCTGAGCAAAAACGGCTCCACGCCCATGTCGGTCAGGCGGTTGATGGCGCTGGCGGCATCGTTGGTGTGCAGCGTGGCCAGCACCAGGTGGCCCGTGAGCGAGGCCTGGATGGCGATCTGAGCGGTTTCAAAGTCGCGGATCTCGCCGATCATGATCACGTCCGGGTCTTGCCGCAGGATGGCGCGCAGGGCCTTGGCAAACGTCAGGTCGATTTTGGCGTTGACCTGGGTCTGGCCCACGCCAGGCAACTCGTATTCGATCGGGTCTTCCACCGTCATGATGTTGTTGCGCGTGGCGTCCAGACGCTGCAGCGCGGCATACAGGCTGGTGGTTTTGCCCGAGCCGGTGGGGCCGGTGACCAGCAAGATGCCGTGCGGCTGGTGGATCAGTTGGTCCACCTGTTGCAACACGCGACCTTGCATGCCCACGGCTTCGAGCGTCAGGCGGGCCTGGCTTTTGTCGAGCAGTCGCAGCACGGCGCGCTCACCGTGCGCGCTGGGCAGCGTGGACACGCGCACATCGACAGCCCGTGAGCCCAGCCGCAGGCTGATGCGACCGTCTTGCGGCAGGCGTTTTTCGGCGATGTCGAGTTCGGCCATGATTTTCAGGCGCGAGATCAGTGCGGCATGCAGCGCCCGGTTGGGCTGCACCACTTCGCGCAGCGTGCCATCGATGCGAAAGCGCACACTCGAATGCCGCTCATACGGCTCGATGTGGATGTCGCTGGCCTCGTCGCGTGCAGCCTGGGTCAGCAGCGCGTTGAGCATGCGGATGATGGGCGCGTCGTCGCTGGCTTCGAGCAGGTCTTCGACGGCGGGCAGCTCTTGCATCATGCGCGAGAGGTCGGCTTCGGACTCGACTTCGCTGACCACGGCGGCGGCGCTCGATGCGCCATGGGCCTGCGCGCCCGAATAGGCCTGACTGATGCGCTGGGCCAGATTGGCGGCGCTGCAAAAGCAGGTCTCGGCGGTGTGACTGGCGTATTGACGGGTGACTTCGGACAGGGCCTGGCGGTCGGTTTCGGCACACAGCCACAGCGTCAGGCGCTGGCCGTCGTCTTCCAGCAGCAGGCGGTGGCTGCGGGCAAAGGCGTAGGGCAGGGGGTAGCGCATGGGGTCAACGGGTCCGGTTCAGGGCTTGACGCCAGGCTGGGCGGGCAGCACAGCCGCACCGGGCACGGGCACCGCCGCGCTGGCCGCGGGTTGGCTTGCTTGCTGGTTCAGGCGCATTTGTTCGTAGCGGCCCAGCGACAGGGCTTCGGTGGCCGCACCATCGCGCACCACCACCGGACGCAAGAACACCATCAGGTTGGTCTTTTTGCGGGTGCGGGCTTCGGCCTTGAACAGGTTGCCAAAGAAGGGCACATCGCCCAGACCGGGCACTTTTTCCTGGCTGTTGCTGGTGTCGTCTTGCAGCAGACCGCCCAGCACCACAATGGAGCCGTCTTCGACCAGCACATGGGTTTCGATGGAGCGTTTGTTGGTGATCAGGCCGTCTTTGGCACCGATGGATTTGGCATCCACATTGCTGACTTCCTGGTAGACCTGCATCTTGACCGTGCCGTTGTCGCTGATCTGGGGTTTCACGCGCAGTGTCAGGCCCACATCCTTGCGTTCGATGGTGGTGAACGGGTTGGTGGTGCCTGCGGCGGCTGCGGCATAAGAGCCCGTTACAAACGGCACGTTCTGACCGATCACGATCTTGGCCTCTTCGTTGTCCAACGTCAGCAAATTGGGCGTGGACAGCACGTTGGCATCGCCTTCGGTCTGCAAAAAGCGGGCGAGTGCACCCAAGGCCAGTACGCCGTTGCGTTGTTGGCCCAGTGCGATGTTGAAACCGGTCGAGGGCGCCGCCTGGCCGGCTGCTGCCCCGGCGGCCAGGGTCAGCAAGTTGGTGCCGCCCACGCCAAAGTTGGTGCCCAAAATGCCCACATTGGTGCCCGAGGTGCCGGTGCCGCTCATCCATTGCACGCCAAACTCGGCGGCCTTGTCGGCGCTGACTTCGGCGATCAGGCTTTCGACAAACACTTGGGCACGGCGCTGGTCGAGCATGTCGATCACACTGCGCAGCTGGCGGTATTGCGGCTCGGGCGCGGTGATGATCAATGCGTTGGTTGCAGGGTCGGCCTGGATCTGCCCGCCGGTGGACGGTTGGGTCGAGGGTGCGCTGCCGGTGCTGCCCGCAGGGCTGGTCGGCATCGCGGGGGGGGGGGTGCCCGTGAGGTTGCCGCTGGCTCCGGTGATGCCTGTCGTGCTGGCGCTGATGGCCGCCCGCAAGGTGGTGGCCAGCTTGGTGGCGTCGGCGTTTTTCAGATAGACCACGTGGATGTTGCCGCTGGCCGCGTTGGCTCCGCTGGCGTTGGGCTGGTCAAGCTGCTCGATCAGCGAACGGGTCAGCGCCAGACGGGCCGGGTTGGCGGCTCGCACGATCAGGGCGTTGGCGCGCACATCGGGCAGCACCGTGGTCTTGAATCCGGTGTCGCTTTGGCCTTGGGCGGCGGGGGCACCGGTGGCGGCCCCCGAGTCGATCAGGCGTTGCACCAGGGCGGCCATCTCGCTGGCCATGCCGTGTTGCAGGCGAATCACTTCGACCCCGGTGGCGTTGGCCACGTCCAAGGCGGCAATGATGCGGCCCAGGCGTTGCAGGTTGTCGCCATAGTCGGTGATCACCAGGGCGTTGGTGCCGGGCGTCACGTTGATGGTGTTGTTGGGGCTGATCAGGGGGCGCAGCACCGGCACCAGGTTGTTGGCGTTTTCGTGGTTCAGGCGAAAGATTTGCGTGACGATCTGGCCGCTGCTCGCCGGGACGACCCCGGCTGAAACGCTGCCACTTTGCAGCTTGGCTTCCGCTTCGGGCACCACGGTGTAGAGGCCGCTTGATTCGACCAATGCAAATCCTTGGGTGCGCAGTTGCGCAGCAAACAATCGCAGCGCCTGCGCGGGCGGCACGGCCACGGTGCTGGCCAGCGTCATGCTGCCCTTGACGCGCGGGTCCACCACCACGTTGTGCCCCGACAGCGTGGCCAGGGTGCGGGCCACCGCCTCGATCTCGGCATTCTGGAAGTTGAGCGTGACGGGCTCTTTGGGGTTGACCGGCTTGGCCGGTTGCGCCCAGGCGGTGCCCCCCAGACAAGCCAGTGCCAGAGCGATGGCGGTGAGCCGGGCGGGGTTCAAAAACAGGGGTGTGTGCATGGGGTCATCCCAGAGAAAGCAGGCTGCGCGTGCCCTGACGGCGGCCCATGATGTTCAGCAAATTGGACAAGGCGGCCTCGCTGCCGGATTCGGCGCTGGCCTCGCCCGTGAAGCGCAGGCGCTGACCCACCCACTGGCCCTGACCGGTGATCAGCAAGGGGCCTTGCAGGGTGGTCAGTTGCACCTCGGGGGTGGCGGTGCCTGCGGGCGTGCCGCGCAAATGAATGCGGTAGCTGCCCATGGGCTTGAGGGTGGACAGGCGCGAGGACATGGCCTGTGCCTGCAGTTCGGCTTGTCCCTGGATCTGCAGCCGACCGGCGGCCCAGTTCAGTTGCAGTTGGTCAGTGCGCCACTGCAGCGTGCCTTCGGCTTGCAGGGTGTTCCAGGGCGCGCCCAGGCCCGTCAGCAAGGCGGCGGGCCATTGCGCGACGTGGTCGCTGATGCGCAGCTGCTGGCTTGACAGGCCCGCGTGCAGCTCGGCGGTGGCCTCTTGGGCCATGCAGCAATCGGCCCGCAAGCCCACGCGAAGACCCGTGAGGCCGGGCCGGATGTGCCAGTGCAGGCGACCGGGCAGGGCCTGTGCGTCGCGGCTGCCCGCACCGCCATGAAGCGCCATCTGGGCCGAGCCTTGCCAGACCGTGCCACGGGCATCCAGCCAGCGCACCTGGCCTTGACTGGCCTGGTCCACACCCCAAGCCAGCCAGCGTGCCGGGGCCCACAAAAGCACCGCCAGGCTCAGGCCCAGCAATGCGCCCAGCACCGCCCAGCGCGCGGCGCGGGACGGGCGGTGTGATGGGGCAGTGCGTGCGGTAGGCATGGTGTGCAGGGGCGTGTGTGGATGTCAGGGCAGGCTCAGGACCACCGTGCCGCGCCAGCGTGCGCCCGTGTCCTGGGACGGGGCTGGGCGCATGACCGCGTTTTTGCCTTTGGCCTGCGCGATGGGGTCCACCGGGGCTTGTTGCAGTTGTGCCTGCACAGGCAGGGCCTGGGCCTGTTCGCGGGCCTGGGCCAGCCAAAGGGCCAGTTCGGCCGCGGGGGCGGCTTGCAGGGTCAAGGTGGCGCGGTCGCCTTGCACCTGGATGCGCGCACCGGCTCCCAGGGCTTCACCCACGCTGCCCTCCAGCCAGCGGCTGGCTTGGGTGCGCGGGATGGCGGTGGTTTTTTGCAAAGGGCGGGCCTGGGCTTGCAGGCTGAGCATTTGCCGGGTTTGCTGGTCGAGCCGGGCCTGACGCTCAGGCGCTTCACGCCAGGTGCTCAGGGCTGGGGCTAGGCCCACCTGCCAGAGCAGGGCACCGGCCATGACCACGCCCGCCAGTGTGAGCCATAGCCGTTCTCGTGGACTGCGTTGTGCCCACGCGGCCTGTGCCTGGCTGCGCAGGGCGTGGCGTGCAGCGGAGATGGGGCTCATGGGCGGGCCTCCTGCACGGTGATCACGGCGGCGCTGGCGTCCATGCGCCACTGGTAGCCCAAGCGGACCAATGTGGTTTGCACGGCTTGCTGTTGGCTGGCATCCAGTTTCAGCTCGGGCAGGCGCAACTGGCCGTTTTGGTAGTTGATTTGTGTCGGCATGGGCGCACCCGCGGGCAGGGCCTGACCCAGAGCCGCGAGCAGGGGCTCCAGATCGGCGGGGCCGAGTTGGCCTGAGCTTTGGCGCAAGCGCTCGACTTCGCGGGCCATTTGCACCGGGGCATCGACCACTACCCGGGTTTGCGGGAAGGTCTCGCGCAGCACCTGCGTCCAGGCTTGTTGCTGGGCTTGCCAGTCGGCGCGGGTTTTGATGGCCCAGGCATTGAGCCCCAGCAACTGGCTGGTCAGCAACAGGCCCAGGCCCCAGCGGGCAGCGCGCCAGTCGGGGCTGTGCCACAGGGTGCTGGCGGCACGTTGCCCGATTTTCAGGGTACGGGTCTGGGCGTTGGCCTTGAACTCAAACTGTGCCAGGTCCCAGCCCGAATCCAGTGCGGCCAGCCAGTGCTGGGCGGGCGGCATCAGGCGGGCGGGCTGCTGCAGGGCCTCTGACAAGCGGGCCACCACAGCGGGTTCGGCCTGCACATCGGTTTGGCTGCGGTCTTCGCCGGTGGCCCACAGGCCGTCGCCCTGGGCGGGCACGGCGCGCAAAGGCAGGCCCCAGACACCCCGTTGGGCGTCTTGCAGCCAGAGCCAGCCCGTGTCGGGATCGCCCAAGGCGGTCATGTGCAATTGGGGCGTGGTGGGGGCGAATTCGGGCACGATGCGGTGCACGGTGAGCCCTGCGGATTCGAGCGCTTGCAGGTGGGCGGCCAGCCAGTCGCGGCGGCACACGGCCACCCAGACCTGGGGGGCGGTTTGCCAGTCAGGTTGCAGGGCCAGGTGCAACTGGGCGGGGTCGTCCAGCAGGCGGTCTTCGAGCAGCCCTGCCAAGGCTGCCTGCAGCCGGGCCGGTTGTTTGTGCAGTCCGGCGGGCAGTTCAACCCGGTGCCAGGACAGGGCCTGGGGCGGCAGCAGGGCCACCACATCGGTCTGGCGGTCGGCCGCAGGCAGCAAACCGGGAGCGGCCCACTGCACCGACACGGTGGCGGTTTGAGCAGCGCGGGTGTCGGTTTGCACCACCGCGTGGGCACAGGTCAAACCGGGGCCGGGCAGGCTGGTGGGCAGTTGAATGATCAGGGTGCGCATGAGCGGCTCATTGTAGGGGGGGCGTGTGACTTAACACGGGGCTGCGCACCCGCCATAGCATGCGCACTTGCCCGTTGTCCCGTTTGACCAGTGCCAGGTCTTGTTGCACCACGTTGTCGATGCGCATGCGGCCACGCACTTCAAAGTAGCTGCTGTTGATGCTGTGCTGCTGGTCATCGATGGACGGGCCGGCTTTGCCCAGGGCCTGGCGGACCTCCTCCAGGGTGGTCCAGTGCCCGCGTTCACGTTGGTTCACCAGCGCGCGGGCGGCTGACCAGTCCAGGCCCGGCAGACAGACTGCCAGCACCTCGGCCGGAGCCGTGTTGAGGTTGACCGGGGTGGGGCCAGGCAGCACGGTGATGAAGGGCATCAGTGCGTTCAGCGTGGCCGGGCTCAGCCCCAGCCAGACCAGTTGTTCGGCGCGTTGGGGCATGAGCGGGGTGGTGGTCACGGCGGGGTCGGCTTTCTGGGCTGCGCTCAGTTGTGTCGCCAGGGCTTGCAATTCGCTCTGCGGCAGGCTCAGTCGGTCAAACAGCAGCGCCCAGCGCGCCAGCATTTTGGCGGAGGGTTTTCCGTCTTCCAGCAGGTTCAGCACATTGAGTTTGGCTTGTGCGTCGCTGATCTGGCCCGACAGGAAGACGTCGGGGTCGCCCTCGCGCCACTGCTGGTCTTGCGACAAAAAGGTCGAGAGCTTGGATTCCTGCACCGGCAAGGCCCAGGGTTCGCTCAGATGGTCCACGTTGGGGGGCGTCTTGGCGTCTTCGTTGAGGATGAGCCGGGTCCAGTCGAGTGCGCCGGTCATCATCCAGGCGGTTTGGCTGCGCCCGCGTTCAGCGGTTTCGATCTCGACTTGTCGCCAGTGCTGCCACAGTGCCGCCGAGGCCAGCGTGGCCACCAGGGCCACGGTGAGCATGGCCATGAGCAGGGCGGCGCCGCTTTGTCGTTGTCGCCTCATGTGGGCGCTCCCGACAGGGTGGGGCGAATCCAGTCCAGCGTGAGCGTGCCCTGGCCTGCCGCGCCCGGAGGCAACATCAAGAGGAGGCGCACCCCATCGGGCGGGGTGCTGCCTTGTGTGTTGGTTGTAGCGGTGGCAGGGGAGGGGACGCCATGGCTGCTGTTGGGGGCTGCCCGGTCATTGACGGCATCGCTCGACAGCGGGTTGGCCCAGGCCCCGCCCCGGTGCACAAACAATTGCCAGCCTGCCAGTGGGTGGATCTGGATTTGTCTGGTCAGGCTTTCCGGTGTGGGGGTTTGGCTCCAAACCTGCGCCTGTTGCCAGGCGTCTTGCCAGGCGGCGCGGGTGTGCAGGGCGGGCGATGCCCAGCGCTGCCAGTCATCGCCGCCGGGCCGGGCGGGGTCGTTGCGCCAGGTCCAGGCCACCACCTGCACGGCTTCGCTTGTGCCCTGGTCGGGCGCGCTGTCGGCACTGACCGGGCTGCGCCGGGTCAGGCGCAGCACTTTGCCGTCCCAGTCCCAACTGGCGATGCCCTTGTGTTCACTGAGTTGATCGAGGTCGGTTTGCCACTGTGCCAGTCCGGCTTGCAGGGTGCGGATGTCGTCGGCCCGCGTCTGCAGTCCTGTTTGTGTGCGCAGCATGCTGTCCAGCCCGCGCCAGGCCATCAGGGCCATGAGCGCCATCACGCTGATGGCGACCAGCACCTCGATCAGGGTGAAGCCGTGGGCCGGGCGTCGTTGCATCAGTTGCGCCCCATCACGGTGGACAGTTGCAGCACGGGGCTGCCCTGCTCCAGCACACGGGCGTCCACGCGGCGGAAATTGGGGTTGGGCGTGGGCCGCACCGACACGTCGACCTGCAAGGTCCGGCCTGCTTGTTGGCATTCGATTTGCTGGTTGCCGGTGTCGGGCAGTTGTCTGCGCAGGCGCAGGCGGATCAGTTCGTTTTCGGCGCAGATCTGGCCGAGCAGGCTCACCGTCTGGCGTTCGGCGTTGTGGCTGAGCGCGCCCGTGGCCTTGAGCCCGGCCATCAGCGCCACGGCCACAATGCCCAGCGCCACCAGCACTTCGATCAGGGTGAAGCCGAACTGGTGCCGACGTGGCCGAGTCATGGCGCGTCCTCCAGGGACGGATTGCTTTGCACTTTGAAAGGGCGCAGACCATTGGTGACCACCCACAGGGTACGGCCCGGGCTGGCGGTCTGCGTCAGGGCGATGGCCTGGGGGGCGATCAGCGGTTCGGGCCCCAGCAGCACAGGGGCTGTGGGCAGGGCACGGGTGGTTTCGCTCAACCACTGCTGCGGCAAGCCCGGGGGCGGCAGGCCGTCAAAGCGAAAGGCCTGGCCAGGCAGGCGATCCGCGTTGGGCGCAGCTTCTTGTGTGCGCCAGACCACCGCCAGTCCGCTGGCGCGGGCCTGGGCGCGGGCGGTTTCGAGCAGGGTGGCCAGGCGGTCGGCATCGCGTTCCAGGGCGCTGTCGGCACTGCTGCGCAGCGACAGGCTCACCCCAGCGGTGGCGATGCCGATCAGGGCGATCACCACCAACAGCTCCAGCAGCGTGAAGCCGCCAGCGCGGTGTTTATTGCCAGCTGCCGATGTCGGCATTGTGGCCCTCGCCGCCTGACTGACCGTCAGCGCCAAAGGACAGCACGTCCACTTCGCCTTTGATGCCCGGGTTCATGTATTGGTAGGCACGGCCCCAGGGGTCGTTGGGCAATTTGTCCAGATAGGGCTTCCAGTTGCCGGGCACGGGCTCGGTGGTGGGCTTGAGGATCAGTGCGTTCAGGCCTTGTTCGGCGCTGGGGTAGCGCTGGTTGTCGAGTTTGTAGAGCTTGAGCGCCTGCATCAGATTGCCCACGTCGGTGCGGGCGGCGGTCACGCGGGCGTCGTCGGCGCGGCCCAGCACATTGGGCACGATCAGCGCGGCCAGCACGCCGATGATGGCCAGCACCACCATCAATTCGATCAAGGTGAAACCGCGTTGGCGGCGGGGCAGGGAGTGGGGTGTCGTTGTCATGGCTTCGATCATAATCTGCGCATGTTGCACGCCCGTCTGCCTTCTGTGACTTCCCGCCCGCTGGTTCACCTGACCACGGCCTTGCTTTGGGGCGCGGCAGCGGCCAGTGTGGCGTATGCGGTGTTGCATTTCCCGCAAGGCGCGTCGTTGGCTCCGGTGCCTTTGGCTTCGCCTTCTGCGGGGGCAGTTTCGGCACCAGCCGATGTGGCTCGCGCGCTGGGCGCGGCAGCAGCGGCCCCTGCCAGTGCAGCACCTGAGGCCAGTCGTTACCAGCTGTTGGGCGTGATCGCTTCCGGCAAGGGTGAGGGCAGCGCCCTGATTGGCATTGACGGCCAGCCGCCCAAGGCGTTTCGGGTGGGGCAGACGGTGGCCCCAGGGGTGCTGTTGCAGGAGCTGAGCGCCCGCCAGGCCCGGTTGGGTGCCCAAATGGGGGGGCCAACCTTGTCGACCCTTGTTTTGCCGGGGCCTGGCAAAGCGCCCTGATCTATCTCTTGCAGGAGCGGCGCCCCTGCCGCGATAGTGCCTTTGCAAATCCCACCTGACCCCCGGTCGGATGCCCCGGGATTTCAGCTGCGCAAAAACATCCGGTAAGCCGGGTTGCCGGTTTCTTCCACATGGGGGTAGCCCAGTGTGTCGAGGAACTTGGCAAAGGCTTTGTCGTCTTTGGGGGGCACTTGCAGGCCCACCAAAATGCGGCCGTAGTCGGCGCCTTGGTTGCGGTAGTGGAACAAGCTGATGTTCCAGCCCGGGCGCATCAGGCTCAAAAACTTGAGCAAAGCACCGGGGCGCTCAGGGAACTCAAAGCGCAGCAGGCGTTCGTCTTGCGACAGTGGAGAGTGCCCGCCCACCATGTGACGGATGTGCTCTTTGGCCAGTTCGTCGTGCGTCAGGTCCACCGACTGGAACTTGTTTTTGTTGAAGTTGGCAGTGATCTTGGTGCTTTCACCCTTGCCCTGGGTGCTCAGCCCCAGAAACACGTGGGCTTTTTCCGAGTCGCTCATGCGGTAGTTGAACTCGGTCACGTTGCGCGGCCCCCCGGGCAGACTGCCGATCAGTTCCAGAAAGCGCTTGAAGCTGCCACGCTCTTCGGGGATGGTGACGGCAAACAAGGCTTCTTTTTCTTCGCCCACGTCGGCGCGTTCGGCCACGAAGCGCAGGCGGTCAAAGTTCATGTTGGCACCACACAAAATGGCCGCATAAGTCTGGCCCTTGGTTTTGTGCTTGGCCGCGTATTGCTTGATGGCGGCCACCGCCAACGCGCCGGCGGGCTCCACGATGGAGCGGGTGTCCACAAAAATGTCCTTGATGGCGGCGCAGACCGAGTCGGTGTCCACGGTCATGAATTCGTCGACCAGGCCGCGCGCCACGCGGAAGGTCTCCTCGCCCACCAGCTTGACGGCAGTGCCGTCCGAGAACAGGCCCACATCGGGCAGGGTCACGCGTTTTTTGGCGCTGACCGATTGCATCATGGCGTTGGAGTCGTTCATTTGCACGCCGATGACCTTGATGCCAGGGCGCACGGCCTTGATGTAGTTGGCCACACCCGAGATCAGGCCGCCGCCGCCAATCGCCACGAACACCGCGTCCAGTGGTCCCTGGTGCTGGCGCAGCATTTCCATGGCGATGGTGCCCTGGCCGGCGATGACGTCCGGGTCGTCAAACGGGTGGACAAAAGTCAGACCTTGCTTTTTTTCCAGTAACACCGAGTGGTTGTAGGCGTCCGAATAGCTGTCACCAAACAGCACCACTTCGCCTCCGAGGGCTTTGACCGCTTCGACCTTGACCTGCGGGGTGGTGGTCGGCATGACAATCACGGCGCGGGTGCCCAGGCGGCTGGCGCTCAGGGCCACGCCTTGGGCATGGTTGCCGGCCGAGGCGCAGATCACCCCTTTTTTGAGCTGGGCAGGCGTCAGGTGCGCCATCTTGTTGTAGGCCCCACGCAGCTTGAAACTGAACACCGGTTGCTGGTCTTCACGTTTGAGCAGCACCAGGTTGTTGAGGCGGCGCGACAGGTTTTTGGCGGGCTCCAGCGCCGACTCGGTGGCCACGTCATAAACGCGGGCGTTGAGGATTTTGATCAGGTAGTCGGCGGGTTTGAGGTGTTGGATCATGGGCGCAGGCGGCTCGGTGGCCACCCCTGAGGAATCGGTATGCACCGATGATAACGGCCCAAAAAAAATGCCCCGAGCCTTGCGGTTCGGGGCAAATCCACCTTTTCGGAGGGTGGAGGAGACAAAGGGTGCATGCAAAAAAGCACGCATGTGCGAAATTGTAGCGGCGTTTTTGTTGCATTGCAGCAAGTTGAGGGCTGCAAATTGAAAAATCTTGTAAAGATGAGGCCCGAAATCCGTTTACGATCTCCCTCCAAATTTCCGATTTGATGCGGTCAGCAACGCCCGCCACCTGAAAGAAAACACCATGGAATGCACAGTCACCTGGACCGGCGCGGCCGGCACCCGCTCCGGCATGGGCTTTTTGGCCGAAACCGGCTCTGGCCATGTCGTCGCGATGGACGGCGCGCCCGATGCGGCCAAACCTGAAAACGGCGGGCAAAACCTGGCGCCACGCCCCATGGAGATGCTGTTGGCAGGTACTGGTGGTTGCACCGCTTATGACGTGGTGCTGATCCTCAAGCGTGGCCGCCACGATGTGCGTGGTTGCAGCGTCAAGATCAGCAGCGAGCGCGCCGATGTGGACCCCAAGGTGTTCACCAAAATCAACATGCATTTCACCGTGACGGGCAAGGGCGTGCCCACCTTGGCCGTGGAGCGGGCCATTGCCATGAGCCATGACAAATACTGCTCGGCCAGCATCATGCTGGGCAAAACCGCCGAAATCACGACCAGTTTTGAACTGGTGGACGTGGCGGCTTGAAGCGCCTGGACAGGCCCTTTCGGGGCAAGTGCGTTTAAATCCGGTGTGCCACTGTGGTCATCACGGTGGCGGCGGCCTTCATCAGGGCCTTGACCGGCGTGGGCAGCTCCACCGCGCCCGCTTGTTGCGCCATGCGGGCATGGGCAATTTCATCGGTTTTCATTTGCGACACGATGGCCCGTGATGCCTGGTCACCTGCGGGCAAGCGGTCCATGTGGCTTTGCAGGTGCGCTTCGACCTGTCGCTCGGTCTCGACCACAAATCCAAGACTCACGGGGTCTCCTCCCAATTTGCCAGCGGTGTAGCCAATGGCAAACGCCCCCGCATACCAAAGAGGGTTCAACAAAGAGGGGCGGTCTTTCAGGTCACGCAGACGCTCCAGTGTCCAGGCCAGGTGGTCGGTTTCCTCGCGGCAGGCTTCGGCCAGCTGGGCGCGCAGCGCCGGGTTGCGGCAAGCCAAGGCCTGCCCGGTGTAAAGGGCCTGGGCACAGACTTCACCCACATGGTTGACCCGCATGAGTGCGGCGGCTTCGCGCCGTTCGCCATCGTTCATGGTCAGCTCGGTTTGACCCACAGCGGGGTTGGCCCGGCTGGCACGGGGTTCAGCCCACAAGGTGCGCAAGGCACTGTCGGCGGCAAGAATCAAGGCATTGAGGCTCATGCACCAAGTTTACCGATCTCGTGACAAACCCTGATGCCCGATATGTGAAGCTCAGAAAAAGACAGGTAGCGGCTTCAAGCGGGCAAATTCGCGCTTCATCCATTGCTTGCAACTTTTGATGGAAGTCATTGTTTTTATTAGAAAACTTGTCATGAAAATGCCATAAACCAAGGGTTCTCCCTTGAAATTGTTGCATTCGTGCAACGGAAAAGCCTTTTATTTTCGTTTTCAGTTGGCGAAGGCTTTGGCCTCTGGTGCAATACACCCAACCTTCTTGATTGGAGGTTGGCTCAA
>JACCDQ010562315.1_pt1 | contig 22269 bp, 37 predicted proteins | sample 7446031 | NCBI WGS metagenome assembly JACCDQ01 (sample SAMN15323442, study PRJNA562643) | freshwater metagenome | isolation source: river surface water | place: USA:Blue River Watershed | collected 2017-08-17
ACTAATTAAGGAAAACTAAAATGGCACTATGGACAATGACTGACGAAGCTGCAGGTAAGCCAAAATACCTATCAGACGAACTTCGCAACACACAAACAGTATCTGATAAAGATGCTACTATCGGTATTAACGCAGCTGAAGCAGCAGACGCTGACAGCGCAGCAAAGGGTTTGACAACTCCAGGCTGGGTTAATTATGTTACATACACTGACTCAAACGGTAACGTTCGTCACAAATCTGAAGTATTGGTTGCCTCAGGTTCTATGGCTTCTGACGGCACTGAGACTCTAACTGACGACTTAGGTGGCGGTGGTTTTGCTGGCACAGCATACACTATGGGTACAGAATTTACTGGTTCGATCTTTGTGTTGTCTGGTAACGAAGATGGTCAAGGATATATCCGTGTTGAATCTAACACAGGTTCGCCTAACTTCGCACCAGCAGACATGGATGCTGATTTCTTCGCAGCTATTGGTACATTAACTGTTGGTACTCAATTTGGTATTTCTGCCAACGTTGGTGGTACAGTTTATACTGGTGTGTATGAATTCGTTAGCAAAACTGGCGACATTCAAAGAACAGATATTTACTATGACTTCGTGTCTGGTCAAGAGATCCCAGCAAGCTACAGCCCAACTGATGTAGTTGTTACAATCGCTTAATAAATAGTCATGATTGAGAGGGGATTTGTTCCCCTCTCGTTTTATGTGAGAGAGTATTGTGATTGAAAAGTTGAACGATAGTAATTTTCTGCTGTATGCCATGCACCACTACGATAACCCGCAGTGTCATACATTGGAAGAATTTGACGAGGATCTTAAGAAATTTCTATATCTAAAGAAGCTCTTATCTCGTTATAAAGTAGGTGGTGAATTGCGAGAACGTTTGATTCTCAATCACATCATCGTACTGTATAACATCTTCGGTGATGCTGCCACGAGAATGCTTTTCTACAAGATTGACAAAGCAAACTGGGCAACACTAATAACCTTTCTGGTGTATCTTAATAGAATGCCAGAGACGTTACCCGAATACAGTATTATATTATCAGACATACCACTAGACGAAACTGTTATAGCCACGCTAAGGAAAATTTAATGGCACGCATAGTAGACAATTTAATCGCATTCCGCATACTGTCGATGCTAGTCACTAACTTCGAAGACACTGATGCATTCAAGATGGGCATCATCGATAAAAGTGGTAAGGCTGTAAAGAAGACTGCCGATATGACTTCGTCTGAAAAGGATGCTTACACATATCTGCATCGTTTAGTCTTCACTATGAAAAAGATCATCAACAAAGTTGGTGGAGAGAACAAATTAAAAAGCCTAGTGGCAGCACTATGGCTCGTTAAAGAATATTACGAGAGTGGTTCGAGAACCACATCGTTGATGGAAGAACGTTATCTAAATATCGTTAGTGTCCTTGATAATAACGTCTCATTAGTCGAAGAAGAAATTCTTGTTAAGAAGTTTATGAGCGAAGAAGGTGAAGGTGGTGCTGCTCCAGCTGGTGGTGCACCAACTAACAATACAATGGGTGCTTCTGTTAGAGAACCCGTTGTCGGTAAGAAGGACATTAAGAAGTATAGAGGTACTATCGCTCGTCGTCCGCAACTTAATATACCAGAGATTAAACCATAATGTGGCTACTTGATTTCCTCCCGTTCTGGGTGTTCCACCTGATTGTCCTAGTTGGCATCGGTGGAATTCTTGCTTCTAAGGTACTAACATTTATACCTTTGATGAACATCTACAAAGCGCCGATTCAAATCGCTGGCGCTGTTCTGTTGATCATTGGTTTGTACATGGAAGGTGGCATCTCAAATCAAGAGAAGTGGGAAGCCAGAGTTGCCGAAGCAAAATTAGAAATGGCTAAAAAAGAAGTGGCATCAGCCGATGCTACTGTTAAGGTCGTTACAAAATATGTAACTGTTGACCGAATCGTTAAGGAGAACGGTGATGCAATCGTCAAAGAAATTCCAAAGTTTATCAGTAAAGATGCTGATGCTCAGTGTGTTGTGCCTAATGGTTTCGTCGTGCTCCACGACAGTGCCAGTCGCAATGAAGTTCCCGACTCCACCAGAGGTGTTGATGAAGGAGCCTCCAAAGTTAAACTCTCTGGAATCGCAGAAACAGTAACTCAGAATTACACCACTTACCATCAGGTGAGTGAGCAACTGAAGGCGTTGCAGGACTGGGTTAAACAACAACAATCAATCTATAACAAGTGACGCCATGGAAACAGAAAGAATTGCGAAATTGGAAATCCAAGTCGAAGGTATTAAAGAAGACGTCAAAGACCTTAAAATGGACGTAAAGGAAGTTCACTCTCGTATTACAACAGGTAATCGCGAGATCATGGACAAGATTGATGATATGGATCAGAGATTGGAAAAGAAGTTGACAAAATCAGCAGAAGCCGCAAAAGAACAGCATCACGAAATTCAAGTTGAAATTCAAAAAGACATCAAAGAAATCAAGGATCGTGTTGACGTTCTTGAAAGATGGCGTTGGATGATTGTCGGTGGTGCAATCGTTCTTGGTTATCTAATCGGACACTTAGAACTACTTGGCAAGATTCTTGGCAACTAAAGTTTGCTTTGCAAGATTGCATGGTGTATAATATGACTCTACACGTGGAGTTATTATGTTATACATTGATGCAAAGTACGCAGCCATTCTCGGCTCGCGTCTAAGAAATTTCAAAAAGAAAGACGACTATCTCTGGAATTATTCATGTCCAGTGTGCGGAGATAGTTCAAAGAACAAGTTAAAGGCACGAGGCTACATCTATCGTACCAAGTCTGACTTGTTCTGTAAATGTCACAACTGTGGTCACAGTACCAACATCGGTAACTTGATCAAGTATGTAGACACTCAACTTTATGATGAGTATGTCTTGGAGCGTTACAAAGGTGGCGCGACTCGATACAATGACCATAAAGAGGTAGCGCCCATGCTACCCAAACCCCAGACAGTAGAACTACTCGAAGACGACATCTTGTCTCCACTACAGAGACTCGACACGTTGGACGTTTCGCACCCTGCTGTCAAATACCTTCTTGAACGTAAGATTCCCAGACAGTTCTGGAGCATGTTGTACTTCGCTTCAAAGTTCAAGAAGTTCACAAACTCAGTGACGCCGAAGTTTGAAGAACCAATTGTGGGCGACCACCCACGAATGATCATCCCATACTTCACTCCAGCTGGTAAGTGTTTTGCTTATTCTGCTCGAGCGTATGGAAATGAGGAGCCTAAGTATTACACCATCAAGGTTGATGAAACAGAGGAGAAGATTTATGGACTTGATAGAGTCGACTACAGCAAACGTATCTACGTGGTTGAAGGACCAATTGATTCGTTATTCCTACCAAACGCCATTGCCGTTTCTGGAGCCAGTTTTGACACCCCTACTATTAGGCGTCTTCTTACTAACGCAACTATTGTGATGGACAACGAACCGAGAAACAAAGACATCGTCAAACAACTCGGTAAATATATCAAACTCGGATACAGTGTCTGTATGTTCCCTGATACGATCGAACAGAAAGACATTAACGAAATGATTCTCAAAGGTGGAAAGTCTCCAGAGGAGATTTTGGAGATCATAAATAAAAACACCTACAGTGGAATTGAAGCGACCCTTAGATTTAGTACTTGGAAGAAAATATGAATGTAAAATTGATTAGTTATAGCAAACCCTCTCGCGAAATGTACGACGAAGGTTTAATGGATGCACAAGAACTCATTGCTTTCTGTGCACGAGTATCCAACCCAAGCAATCAGTTCAATATGGATACAGCTGACAAGCTGATTCGCTACTTGATCAAACATAAGCACTGGTCACCTCTTGAGATGGTTAGTGCTTGTCTCGAAATCGAAACAACACGCGACATCGCTCGCCAAATCTTGCGTCACCGTTCATTCTCTTTCCAAGAGTTTAGCCAGCGTTATGCTGACCCAACTAAGGATCTAGATTTTGTTCTGCGTGAAGCACGTCTACAAGACACCAAGAATCGTCAAAACTCTATTGACACAGACGATGTCGCTTTGAAAGCATGGTGGGACGCTAAACAGAAGTTCTTGATTGACTATGTGCGCACGACTTACGCAGAGGCAATCGAAAAGGGTATCGCCAAAGAACAGGCGCGAGCAATTCTACCAGAAGGCAACACAGTCTCACGCATGTACATGAATGGTACATTACGTAGCTGGATCCACTTCATCGAATTGCGCAGTTCTAATGGGACACAGAAAGAACATATGGAAGTCGCACGTGAATGCGCCCGAGTTATTTCTGAACTATTCCCAATGGCGAGTGAATTTGTATCAGAATAACAAGGAAATATATGGAAGCAATTGTGCATGGCATTAAGGTTGACTACTCGCGTGACGAGTTGTTCGACGAATTGGGTAAGATTCGTCTAAAAGAAAGTTATATGAAGGATGACGAAACGTCTCCGCAGGAAAGATTCGCATATGTATCAAGTAAATTCGGCAGTAACCCAGAACATGCTCAACGCTTATATGAGCACAGCAGCAAGCATTGGCTTTCATACTCTACTCCAATCCTTTCGTTTGGTCGCAGCAAGCGTGGTCTACCGATCAGCTGCTTCTTAAACTACATTGAAGATACTGCGGAGGGACTAGTTGATAACCTTAGCGAAACTAACTGGCTTAGCATGCTTGGTGGCGGTGTCGGCATTGGTTTTGGTATTCGTTCTGCTGATGACAAATCTACTGGCGTTATGCCCCACCTTAAGATGTACGATGCGTCCTCTCTGGCTTATCGCCAAGGTCGCACTCGTCGTGGCTCTTACGCTGCTTATCTTGACATATCTCACCCTGATATTCTAATCTTCTTGGAGATGCGTAAGCCAACTGGTGATCAGAACATGCGTTGTCTGAACCTTCACCATGGTATTAACATCCCTGATGCGTTCATGGAAATCATCGAACGTTGTATGATTGATCCGAATGCTGATGACTCATGGGACTTGGTTGACCCAGCGTCACATGAAATTCGAGAGACAGTATCTGCTAAAGAATTGTGGCAGAAGATTCTCGAAATGCGCATGCAAACTGGTGAGCCATACATCCACTTCATTGATGAGTCTAATCGTAAGATGCCTCAGCACTTGAAGGATCTAGGTCTTAAGATTCACCAGTCTAACTTGTGCTCTGAGATTATCCTACCTACAAACGAGCAACGTACCGCTGTTTGCTGTTTGTCGTCTTTGAACTTGGAATACTATGATGAGTGGAAAAACGATCCTACTTTCCTTCGTGATGTTGCAGAAATGCTTGACAATGTGCTTCAGTATTTTATTGATAATGCACCTGCCACAATCTCCCGTGCAACCTACTCAGCCATGCGTGAGCGATCAATCGGTATCGGTGCGTTGGGTTTCCATGCCTTCTTGCAAAAGAACAGCTTACCATGGGAATCATCACTAGCTGTAGGACGTAACAAGGCGATGTTCGCCGACATTAGAGGAAAATTAGATGTTGTCAACAAGCAACTTGGATCTGAAAGAGGTGAAGCGCCTGACGCTAAAGGTACTGGCAATCGCTTTAGTCATCTCATGGCTATTGCTCCCAATGCTTCTTCTTCCATTCTCATGGGCAATACTAGCCCTAGCATTGAACCTTATCGCGCCAATGCTTATCGCCAAGACACTCTATCGGGTTCTCACCTAAATAAGAACCGCTTCCTCGATATTGTGATCAAAGAAGAGGCTAAGAAACATAATGAAGACTGGTACAACGACGTATGGCGTTCGATTATTGCGAATGATGGTTCGGTTCAGCACTTGGATTGGATGGACGACTGGAACAAAGATGTTTTCAAGACGTCTATGGAAATTGACCAGCGCTGGGTCGTTCAACACGCCGCAGACAGGCAAGTACATATAGACCAAGCCCAGTCTCTGAACGTGTTCTTTAGACCAGACAGCCACATCAAGTACATCCATGCGGTGCACTTCATGGCTTGGAAAGAAGGTTTGAAGACTATGTACTACTGTCGTTCAGACAAGATCGCAAAGGCTGACAAAGTCTCTAAGCGTATCGAACGAGAGGTTATCAAAGAGATTGATTTCCACTCTATGGTCGGTGATGAGTCTGTTTGCTTGGCTTGCGAGGGATAACATGGACGCTTACGATATCGCTCATAAGATTCAGAAATATTGGATGGCACTCGTTCCAAAGAACAGTGGTGAGATCCATAAAAACAAAGAAATTGTTAAAGTCCTTGTTATGACTAATGAGGGATATCGTGAAGTGATTGGAGTCAAGATAGTTGACGACAAGATTGAATTAGTATTGGACAATGAATGATTGACGCTATAAATAAGCACATTGAGAATGGTAAGGCTGTTCACATTAAAAAAGCGATTGAGCCATTTAGCTGGGATGTTGTGGTGAAGCATCTCCAGCAATGTGCTGATGGTGATTATGCTGGGACACCAAACGGTATCCTCAGCTACCAACTTAACCAAGCAGAAGAAGTTGAGGACGTCAAGAGAGTTATGGACTACCTAAATGAAGGGTTGTCTCTAAAGGTTTTCGACGCACACATCTTCCCAACATTTATCAAGAAGACTGGTGCAGTGCACTCAGACAACCACAACGTTGTTATCTGGAGCATCACTGGTAATATGGTCGTCAATCTGTTTGATGAAGACAGCGACGAACCTTTCTATACTGACAGTTTCGATAAAGGTGATTTATTTTACATCCCTGCTGACGTGAAACACAGTATTGACTCTACTGGTGCTAGAGCATTAGTGTCATTTGGAATTGAAGTTGCTCCTGATGTAAAGTATAATAGTGAGATAACTAATCCATATGTAAAGATTAAGAAGGAAGAAGAATGACTAAAAAGACTCACAGATTAACGGATGAGCGCACACACTTTAAACCGTTCAACTATCCATGGGCGTATGACGCATGGTTGAAGCACGAACAGGCACATTGGTTGCACACCGAAGTGCCAATGATGGAAGACGTCAAGGACTGGAAGAAGAAACTAACTGTCGAGGAAAAGACTTTCCTGACTAACATTTTCCGATTCTTCACCCAAGGCGACATTGACGTAGCTGGTGGATACGTTAAGAACTATCTCCCACACTTTCCACAACCTGAAGTTCGTATGATGTTGATGGGCTTCGCTGCCCGTGAAGCGTTACACATCGCTGCTTATTCTCACTTGATTGAGACATTGGGTTTACCAGAGACAACATACAACCAGTTCTTGGAATACCAAGAGATGAAAGACAAACACGACTACGTGCTAGATATCTCCAGCAAGAACGGTACAGTTGCCAGCGTAGCTGAACACATCGCTGTGTTCTCTGCATTCACTGAAGGTATGCAGTTGTTCTCATCATTCATCATGTTGTTGAACTTTCCTCGTCACGGTATGATGAAGGGTATGGGACAAATCGTTACTTGGTCTATCGTTGATGAAACGATGCACGCTGAGAACATGATGCGCTTGTTCAAAGAGTACGTTAAAGAGAATCCAGAAATCTGGAACGACGAACTCAAAGGTAAAATCTATTCAATCGCTGAGAAGATGGTTGAACTAGAAGACAAGTTCATCGATCTAGCTTTCACACACGGCGACATGCGCGACTTGAAGGCTGAAGATGTTAAGCAGTATATCCGTTACATCGCAGATCGTCGTTTGATCGGTCTAGGTATGAAGGGTATTTTTAAAGTTAAAAAGAATCCACTACCATGGGTTGAGGAAATGATCAACGCACCAGTACACGGTAACTTCTTCGAGAACCGAGTGACTGATTATGCGAAAGGAGCATTGTCTGGTTCATGGGATGACGTTTGGGGAAAGGCAGCGTAATGGCAGTTACAAAACACTTTGAGTGTCAAGCATGCGAGGCAGAAGGTAAGATCGTATTGAAGGGTACTGACCATCAGTTAGCCGATATCGTTTATTGCCCTGTTTGCTCAGCAGACATTTACGAAGAAGAGGACTTTGACGACGAAGAATAAATAGTCCATTATGTGGACTTATAATTCTAAAATCGTTGAAGAACTACCCGAAGACTGTGTTGGCTTTGTTTATCTAATCGTAAACAAGGTCAACAGTCGTATGTACATCGGTAAGAAGCTGGCTAAGTTCAGCAAGACTTCTTACAAGACAGTCACGTTGAAGAACGGGACAAAGAAGAAAAAGAAGATCAAGTCGAAGATCGACTCTGATTGGTTAGAATATTACGGTTCATCTATTGAACTGAACAAAGACGTTGAGACTCTCGGGAAGGACAACTTCACCAGAGAGATTTTGTTTTACTGTAAGTCAAAGGCTGAGTGTTCATACATCGAAGCCAGAGAACAATTCACAAGAAGAGTACTAGAATCAGACGACTACTATAATGGTCAAATCTCGGTGAGAGTCCATGGTTCGCATATCAAAGGAAAACTATAATGCTGTCATTCACAGAGTATCTAAACGAATCATGCAACTGCTGGAAAGGCTATAAGCGTAAGCCTGGAACTAAGCCGTGTGAAGAGGGTTCTTGCGTCAAAGAAGAAAATGAACTAGACGAAGCTGCTGTTGACGCCAAAGGACATAAAAGTTCTACTGGTGGTCTGACTCAAAAGGGTCGTGATGCATACAACAGAGAAGAAGGTAGTCACCTGAAAGCCCCAGTAACTACCCCACCATCTAAGCTAGATCCAGACAGCAAGGCAGCGAAACGTCGTAAGTCTTTCTGCGCTCGTATGTCTGGTGTAGATGGACCAATGAAGAAACCAAACGGCGAACCTACTAGAAAGGCTCTCGCTCTAAGAAAGTGGAATTGCTAAGCTATGAAGTATTTGTTATTCGCTATTGCATTAGGATTGTCAACAGTCGCTGAGTGGTACGCCATCGTCGGTCTGATGGCTATCTTCGCATCAGCACCTGTGCCTATCGCTATTATGGGTGCACTTCTTGGTGCAGCCAAACTTGTCATTGCTTCTTGGTTGTACCGTAACTGGAAAGACATCCCTAAGCTGATGAAGGTTTACTTCACGATCTCTCTTTTGATCCTGATGTTCTTGACATCAATGGGTATCTTCGGTTTCTTATCTAAGGCTCACTTGGATCAGGCAGTACCGTCTGGTGATATTGTAGCGAAGCTAAACATTGTAGATGATAAGATTAAAACTGCGAAGGAAAATATTGATGCAAACCGCAAAGCACTCAAACAGATGGATGAAGCTGTGGACCAAGTTATGGGTCGAAGTGCAGACGAAAAGGGTGCGGAGAAAGCAGTTGCGATCCGTCGTGGGCAGACCAAAGAACGCTCTCGATTACTTTCTGAGATTGAAGCCGAACAGAAAACTGTTGCCAAACTTAGTGAAGAGAGGGCACCCATCGCCAGCGAAGTGCGCAAGGTGGAAGCAGAAGTTGGTCCAATAAAGTACATCGCAGCTGTAATCTATGGTGACCAGCTAGGCGACGACATCCTAGAGAAAGCTGTGCGCTTTGTCACTATGATGATTGTGGCTGTGTTCGATCCACTAGCTGTACTGTTATTGATCGCTGCTAACTGGCAGATGAAGAAGGAGAATGAAGATGAAGACAAACTTTGGAAGTTGCCCATCGTGCCCACCGAAAAGGAAAGAGCCGAAACCTCCAGCACCAGCGAAGAAACCGTAGCTAAAGAAATCCATCTAGAAGACGATACAGAGTTATCGTTCGGCGAACCTAGACCTATTTCTGAATTTCCTGAACTGCAAGCTATCATTAAGCAAGGCTTAGAGGATGGTAGTTTGACTGTGAATGGGGAAGATAAGAAGGACTGGGAGCCTGAGCTTTATGCTCGTGTTCAAAAAGAACCTGTTAAAGAGATGGGAAGATACGAAGCTGAACTTGCTGCCCAGCAAGCTAAATTGAAACGCGAGTCGTTTCTGTCCAAGGTAAATGGCATTATCGACACTGCGTCGATAGAGTCAGAAGTAGAGAAAATCCAAAATGAAAAAGGTCGAATGTAAGGTATGTGGTAAAGTAAACCCACAAAATGAGCAGTGTAAGGAATGTAACACTCTGCCAAGTCATCAATATGCTAAATAGATGGTAGTAAAATTATAACAACAACAAGGAACAAACATGTACAAAAAGATCGCTGCTGCGGTGCTTTTTGTTATGGCTACATCAACGGCTTGGGCAGTAGACCCAATCGTAACTGACTCGACTTCTAGAAGCACAACTGATTCTAACAGCACTACAACTGTTAAATCACCCCCTCCATCTGCTATCTCTCCAGCCATCACAGTAATCAACAGTGATGTTTGTGCTGTAGGATACTCAGGTGCTGCCCAGACGCAAGTTCTGGGTATTTCTTTCGGTGGCTCTGTCACCGATAAAAACTGCGAACGCTTAAAACTTTCTCGCTCATTGTATGATATGGGTATGAAGGTGGCTGCAGTTGCAACCCTTTGCCAAGACGAACGTGTATTCACTGCCATGATGAACGCTGGTACTCCATGTCCAGTAGATGGTAAAATCGGCGAAAGTGCTAAGGCAACATGGGAAGCTAACCCAGAGCGTCAACCTCAAAAGGTTAAGAGCAAAGAATAATGAAGAAGCTACTCGCGCTCATGGCGTTGGTGGCTAGTTCTTCATTCGCAGATACTACAGCCAACCTAATCACTTCAGGCACATCTCATACATGGACTGGAGTGAGCACAGGTGCGCACCCAAACAACTGCTGCTCAGGCGGTCCAGGTGCTTTGTACGATCCAGCTACAAACACCATCCACTTCAGTTATGGTCAGTCTACCGCTGCACAAACCTTTGCCATCAATCAGGCATTGGCTAATGCAGGCACAGGTATTCAAGTGACTGGATACAACTACAGCTGGGAAATCAATAACTTGAATGGTGATAACCGTCAAGGTGGTACTGATACACTCACAGCTACAGTTTATACTTACAACGGTAACAATACATTTATCCGCAAGTCTGATAGTTGGACATATAATACAAAGTTTGACTGGACAACATTCAGCGGTACTGTAGATTACATAAACCCTGGACCTGTGTCTGAATTTGGAAACTTGACTGTTAAGTTTTCTGGTATGGATGGTGGTTATTGGGGTGGTTACTATGGACCAAAGGTTCGTAACGTTAGTCTTGGAATGGTTTACAGTGTAGATCAATGCTCAGTAAACCCACTATCTTCAACTAGCTGTGCTGGTTATCAGCAAGCATATACGGATCAACAATGTGCTAGCAATCCTCTGTATTCTACTCAGTGTGCTGGTTACGCTGTGGCTTATCAAACGCAACAGTGTTCCGCCAACCCACTCTACTCCCCAACCTGCGCAGGATACGCAGTAGCGTATCAACAGTATCAGTGTTCAATCAATCCACTACACTCAACTACATGTGCTGGATATGAACAGGCATACTTAGATTCTCAGTGTATTAGAGACTCTCTATACAGCAAGTTGTGTACTGGCTATGCCACTGCATATGCTATCAAGTACCTAGTGCCAGTGGAAAACTCGTCAGCAGTTAATCAGGTATTGTCTAACACAGCAGCTGCACAAGTGACTCCAAAGGTTGATTCGGTTGAGACAATCTTGAGTACACCATCAACAACTAGCGCAACCTCTGTGACATCAGTAACATCAGTCGTTGCACCACCTCCACCTGCTGGACCAACAAGCATGACTTCTCAGTCTGCTCCTCCACCTCCACCTGCTCCAGCAGCTAAAGAAGAACCAAAACCCTCTGGTGCACCAAGCGCACGTCAAGCACTGGCTGAACGTCGCCAAGAAGCAGCAAAGCAGGAAGCCATCGCTAAAGGTAAGGATCTAGCTAAGGCTGTTGGCTCTGCCACTAGCATGGCTGACCAAGTAGCAGCACAAGGATTAGTCGCAGCAGCCATGGGTTACAACCCAGCGTTCAGTGCATATCAAGGTGGATATGTACCAGACTCAAATAATTTCTATAAGCCTTATTCAGTTTATGGAAATCAAAAGAATGTAGAGAACCGTAGCACATCTAGAATGTTCGGTGGTTCTGATGTGAAGCATCAAGACATGGTCAACTCACAATACAACCTAGGAAAGTAAAATGTCAGAAGAAATCAAAGATGTCAACGCTAAGATTGACGCAGCCGAAGAAGCAGTAAAGAAATACGCCAGCAAGGACACCGTTATCTCTATCGGTGGATATGAATTCACACCAGCCAAGATGATGGTTGCATTCACTCTAGTGTCATCGATCCTTGGTGGTCTGTATGGCACGTTCGAAGTCTACAAAGACTATCAAGGTATGAAGAAACGTATCACAGAATACGTTGCGCCAGACCTCTCTGATCTAAATAAAAAGATGGAATTGACTATGCAGAACTCTGAGAAGTCAGTTCAATATACGCAAGATATTAAGAATGACTTGAAGGCAGACATCCGTCGCTTAGAAAGCACAGTGGAGTCTGTTGAGCGTAGTCAGAAGCAATCAGCACGTGAAACATCCCAAGACGTCAATGAAGTTCGTAGAGAACTAAAAGCATTGGATCAAGGTGTTGACCGTAAGATTCAAAAAGCACTCGATAACCCATTAGCAAAATAAGGAAGTACAATGGCAGAAGAAGTAAAGAAGGCTCCCACACGTAGTGAACGTGAAGCTGCAATCAAAGATAAAGCAGGTTTAGTTATTGTTGTTATGGCATTGTTCCTAGCACTCAATACTTACTATGCCAACTCATTTAGTGGTCAAGCAATGACCAACCTGATTGAAGCGTCCGACACATACAATTTTTTCCAAGCGAAGTCTATCAAGCAATCAATCGCCGAAGGACAAATGGAAGAAGCTAAAGACCCAAAGCGTAAAGCTGAGTTGAAAGCTAAGATTGACCGTTATGAATCTGATCCAGTTAAGAAGGAAGGTAAGAAAGAACTTCTAGCTAAAGCACAAGCGCACAAAGACGCACGTGATGAAGCTAAGAAGCATAGCCCATGGCTAACCTTCTCTGGTATGTTATTCCAGTTAGCAATCGTATTGCTATCAGCCTCTATTATTGCAGTCGATATCCGCATGTATTGGGGTTCGTGGGGTGTAGGTGCCTTGGCATTAGTACTAATGTTACAAGGTGTGTTCTTAGTCATTTAAGGAAATTAAAATGGACTCTCAAAATAATAATGTACAAAGTGAGAGTGAAAAGAAAAAAGAAGATTGGATGAACAGTAAGTGGCGTCCAGCCATGGGTTGGATTTACATGGCAACATGTACAGCTGACTTTATTTTGTTCCCAGTTCTATGGTCTTTGTTACAAGCTGTTCTAAAGCAACCAGTAACACAATGGCAACCACTAACATTGCAAGGTGCAGGTTTGTACCACATCGCAATGGGTGCTGTTCTTGGTATTGCAGCAATGGGACGTACACAAGAAAAAATTGCAGGAGCAAACAATGGCGGCATCACCCCACCACCAAGCGTCACAACAACACCTAGCGTATCTACGCCAGTCGCAACACCAGCACCAGTCGCAAGACCAATGCCCAAAGTTGCAACAGCGCCAGTAGTTGAGCTAGAAGCTGACGATCCACCTGTACGCAACACTCGTAACGACTAATACTTTCGTTTTCGAAAATAATGACCCCACCTTGTGTGGGGTTTTTCAATTTAACCCTTGTCTTGCATTTGACTTTAGGACATAATAACGGTGTTAGGGTTGATGATGAGAACGATTATGAAAACACTAGAAGAGATAAATAACCTTCTCGCTGATATTACTCAGCAAGAACGAGAGGCTGCTCTTGAGATTGAATACCAAGAGTTCCTCGAAGAGATGCACCAGTTGTGGACACTTGAGCAAGAATCAATGGACAGCTGGGATGAAGACGCAAGATTTTACGGATATATGTGATGCAACGATTTATTGAGAATGTGAGCCGAGATGATGCTCGTAAGGGCTGGCACTTTGATGCTGGTCCAAACGCTATGCTCATTCAGATATCAGACCCTGCAGGTGGGTTTCCAGAGGCGAAGTTCCAATTCAAAGAGACCTACAGATTCGAGTTCCTCGATGCAGAGGATGGAGATGGTTTCCCTGAAGAAGCTAAGATTAGCGACTTGCAAGCTGATGTGTTGGTCAAACTTCTGCAACGTGCTTTGGACAACTCCATGAATGTGGTTGTGCACTGCCATGCAGGTATCTGTCGCAGTGGTGCTGTCACTGAAGTTGCAACAATGATGGGTTTCACTGCAACCGACAGGTTCCGTCAGCCTAACTTGCGAGTGAAGCACAAGATGATGAAGGTGTTGGGACTAACCTACGATGCCGAAGAAAAACACAGTTCCACTGGTGGCTACATCTCTATGGATGGCATATGGCTCCCAGATGGCTTTGAACAAGGATAATTTGTCATGCAAGAATGTCTGAAGTATAATAATCCTCTGAAGCGTAGAAATCCGATTGCAAGAGATCTACGCACACCGAAGTACCGTATGCGAGTGGTCGAGTCCAAACTCAGCTTCTCGCGTAAGGTGAAACACAAGAAGGATTGTTATGATATCATCTAAAATCAGCGTGGAAGAAATTCCTGTTCCGAAGGGTACTATCATGGTTACTCTAACGAAGGAGTTTGGTCCACATGTATCGAAGACTCAATTGTTCTTTGATGACGCTGAGTTCTTAGAATTCTTTAAACCACTAGTAAGTTATTATGAAGGAGTGAAACATGGAAACCAATCTGGAGCAAATTAAAGCAAATGTCCTCTCAAAACTGCGCACTGACCAATCTGGAGTTCGAGTCGTCTTTACAAAAAAAGATGGCACAGAACGAAGCATGCTATGCTCGCTTTCCGAGAGCAACATCCCTGCCGACAAGCAACCTAAGACCGAGTCAGAAGGCAGCACTTCTGGATCCTCTGTTCGCGTCTTCGATGTTGAATGCCAAGAATGGCGATCGTTCCGTTGGGACACAGTAAAAACAGTTAATGGAGTAGTATATGGGTAAAATGATTTTGCAGACGTTCGGCGTCTTTGGTTTGATTCTCTTTATCGTTGCGGTGATCGTATTTGGTCCATTCGCAACTATCTGGTCAGTGAACACGTTGTTCCCTTCACTGGCAATTCCTTATTCATTCGACACGTGGTTGGCAGTTGTGCTCTTGGGCGCGTTCATCGGTAGAGATAGTACAGTAAAGGTAACTAAGTAATGGCTATCACAATTTCAAACCCAGCAGATCGTAAGAAGATCAAGGATGCTATCCAAGAAATCAGCAACTCAATGTTGCGTATGGAAGCAGAGCGTGACTTGATCAAAGAGATCGTCAAGGAAGTGTCTGCCGAGCATCAGATTCCAAAGAAGATTCTTGCAAAGATTGCAAAAACTTTCCACAAGCAGAACCTGACTCAAGAAGTTGCAGACCATGAGGACTTCGTAGACCTGTACGACACAGTCACTAAGTAACCCTCAGTGGTGTAGGGTTATTCCAAATAGTTCTTGTCTTTTATCCCATAGTGGTGTATAATATATTATAATTTGAGGAATAATCCTATGGCTATTAATGCAAAGAAACGCGCAAAGGCTCACGCAACTCTCAACAAGACAGTTGATGAGCCGATGCTCGACCAAGAAAAATACGTCGTCTCCATCACGCAAGCACTGCAATGGTACTCGCTCAATGTTGATGAGAAACGACACCGCAAGTACGCTATCGAGTACTTCGCGAAACTAGGCAAGAAAGCTGAAGTTCTTGCCATCGACAAGGCATCTGATTTTGATGTGCGCCAACTTGGCATCCTTTGTCGCCTTATCACCAATGGTAACACATTGAGTGACCAACACATGGAGCGTATTGAAACCATGGTAGGCGATATCGTGCGTAAGGCTGGTCGTCCAGTTAAGGTCAAGACTGCCGATAAAGAAACTCCAGTTGCAACCCAACCATCCATTCAAGATCGAATGGACGAGAAGGCACACGAACTGGCTGGCGAAATAGAAGGTGCAATTGATGACTTTGTCACAAACAAGAGCACTGACTTCTCGACGAAGAATTATCTTCTATCAAAGGAAGTCTCTGCACCAATCGCTAAACGCATCGGCGACTTCTTCGTCGGGCGTTCCAAAGAACTCCGAGAAGCAATTGATGGAGACGACAAGCAACTTGTCGAGGGATACTCAAACTTTACCAAGCGAGAGTTGAAGAAGTTTGCAGACTTCATGGACAGCATCATCGGTGACTGTAACCAGCAAGTGCAAACTGCTAAAGCTAATCGTGCACCACGTAAACGTAAGGCAGCAACGCCAACCAAGCAAGTGTCCAAGATGAAATTCATGAAGGAATTTGCAGAGTTGAAGTTGAAGTCTTGCAAGCCCGAAGACATTATCGGTTCCAGCGAACTGTGGGTCTACAATACTAAGTACCGCAAGGTGCAGGTGTACAAGGCTGATGGTGCACTGGCTGTTAAGGGTACTACCATTATCGGATTCGACATTAAAGAATCCAAGTCAATGACTCTACGTAAACCAGAAGACTTCTTCAAAGGACTCTCGATGGGTAAGCGTGCATTGAATGGTGCACTGAAGAAACTGACCACCAAGCCAACTGTGCCAAATGGTCGTATTAATGAAGAATGTATCCTGTTGGGAGCCTTCTGATGATTGAAGATGGGTTAAACCTTCTTTATCCAACTCCATTGTATAAAACTACGATGGACTTGGACTTCTGCGAAGAGATGACTAATTGGTATCTCACCAGTGAAGGTGTTCACGACGACTTACACGATGACTACGAACTTGTCAGGAATAATATCTTCATGCGAGAAGATCCTGTTATTGATAGGTTCAAGGGAATTGTGACTAAGAAGTTCCATGAGTTCTTCGATGTCTATCTTCAGGAAGACATGGATGATTATGAGCATTATTACATCGGTTGGATCAATCGTTCGACTGGCTATGGTAGCATGCCGACTCACAATCACTCAGGTGCACATTTTGTCTCTGTGTTCTATATTCATTCAGACCCTGAGAGTACAGGTAACATTGTGTTGCAAGACCCAAGGTTCAATGCCAACAGAGGTTTCCTGCCGAAGCACCAGAGCATGTTCTCTAACATAGAGTATACCCCAAGGACAGGTGATGTTATCATCTTTCCAGCATTCCTCTATCACTACGTTAAACCGAACAATTGTGGGTTGCGTATTTCATGTCCTGTGGACGTTTACATTAAAGATAAAAAATGGTTCAACAGTATTGAATCGTCACTGAAAGGTTCGTAATGATTTTAATAGATTATAGTCAGGTTTCGCTTGCTGCGGTTCTGACATTCCAGCGAGAATTGAAAGGTAACGAAGCTGAGGTGAAGAACCTTATTCGTCACGTGACTCTGTCCACAATCAAATCATACAAGAAGAAGTATGGTAAAGAATACGGACAAGTGGTCATCGCATGCGATGGTCGTAACTACTGGCGCAAGGAAATCTTCGAGTATTACAAAGCCAATCGTAAGAAGGCACGTGATGCTTCTGACTTGGACTGGAAGTTGATCTTCGACACGTTGACTGAAATGCGTCAAGACCTTGCCAAGTATTTTCCTTACAAGGTTGTCCACGTAGACCGCGCTGAAGCCGATGACGTTATTGCTGTGTTGACCAAGTACGTCCAAGAGAATGAACTAATCCAAGAAGGTTTGGTTGAGGAAGCGCAGAAGGTTCTCATTCTTTCTTCTGATAAAGACTTCAAGCAGTTGCAACTTGAATGGGACGTCAAGCAATGGTCACCAATGGTGAAGAAGTTCATTACTGCATCTAAGATTGAGATCAAAGAGTGGATGAATGAACACATTGCCAAGGGTGACTCTGGTGATGGTATTCCAAACGTTCTGTCTGCCGATGATGTATTGGTTATCGGTGAGCGTCAGAAGCCTGTGTCTGCAAAACGACTGGCTGAGTTTAAAGAACTTGGTCGCGAGGCATGCCGCACAGACGACGAGCGTACTCGTTGGGATAGAAATATCCGCATGGTTGACTTTGCCTACATCCCAGAAGATGTTTCAAACGAAATCGTCAATGCTTACCTAAATACAAAGCCTAACACAGATCGCATGGCTATCATGAACTATCTCATGGAGCATCGTTGCCGTCTACTTTTAGATGAATTGGAAGATTTTTAATGAGAAAATATGTAACACAGGTGTTCGAGGAAATCAACGAGAACCCTAAGCTAATTGAGCAATACGCCAAAGATCCAGTCTACAACAACCTGTTGAAGATTCTGTTTGAATACGCATTCGTCGTGGATAAGAAGTGGGATTTACCAGAAGGTACTCCACCGTTTAAACCAGCAGCTGAACCTATCGGTATGACGCCAACTAACCTATATGGTGAACTTCGTCGTCTGTATGTCTTCAGCCGTAAAGACTTGAAGCCTATCAAGCGCGAGGGTTTGTTTATCTCTTTGTTGGAAGGTATCCACCCGAAAGAAGCTGAGTTGATCATCGCTATTAAAGACCAAGCATTGACCAAACTTTATCCAAAGATCACTCGTAAGTTGGTGACTGAGGCTGGATTGATTCCTGTAGTAGAGAAGAAAAGTGAGTCAGCATCTAAGTGACGCTGATAGAGAGTACCTGAAGTTCATCCTCTCTTTGGATGACGATGAGTTTCAGATGCTACTGAACACTATGAGTATGGATGACGCAAGGGAAGTTCTTTACCTTGTGTCTCTTGCAAAGGAAGAATTGTTCGATCAGGAGATGGAGATCGAGGGGACTCCCGATGCAGACTCTGTACTCGACAGGGTTAAGAAGGGTATTGACGGTAATTGAAAAGTGGTGTATAATTCTTGTTATGAAACCTACCAGTGAATTCTTTGCAACTCTCGGGCAGTACGTTTACATGTACCTCGATAAAGAAACCCAAAAGCCATACTACATCGGTAAGGGTAATGGGGATCGATGCTACGCACACGTTGCTGAGAAGGGATTCGATCCAGCAGACTGCCACATTGTGGCAAGAAACTTGGAGAGGTTCGAAGACAAGAAAGACTGGCAGTCGTTTCTACTTGAATCGTATTTGATATCCACTCAACTACCAGATGGCAACTCAGTCGCTGGTCACTACAAGGACTGTTTTGTTATGGCTTCTCTTTCTTCAATGTTCTCTGACTTTCAATCAGACCAACACGACATGTTCGAAGCACTACCTGAGTGGTATGTGGAAAATTACGACACGTTCCGTGGACGTCTGCGCGAAGTGAACATCAATGCAACCACTGCATTCTTCTTGAGTAACGCACGCAAGAAAATGTACATGATGTGGTGGTGGTCTCATGGCTCAACAGATCCAATCAAAGTTACGTTCGAGATTAACTCCCCGAAGGGTGTTGAGTTGGATGGTAACATGAAGACTCTCAAACAATGGTTAAAGGGTGAAGGACACCCCAAGACTCATGCGGATGGAAAAGAGCAGAAAGTTGCAATCTTCGTGGATACGATCGACGAGGTTGTTGCTCTCTTCAGCAATTTTATGACTTGACTTTTATTGCATCTTGATGTATAATAAATGCATATCTTGGAGATTGTTATGAAGCGATTGATTGTCTTGATGTGTCTGGCTTCGGCGAATGCCTTTGCTATTGACTTTGATAAAGAGTGGGCTAAGTTCGATACGGACTTTGCGAAGATGAAGAGCCGAGTGGCTAAGACTTCTATCGTTCCAGTTGAAGTTAAGACTATCGCTTCTGACATCATTCAAGTTGACCCCAAGTCATCTGATCGACTTGGATTGAGTTTATCAGATCAGAGTATGGTTAAACGAATGAAAGACCTATACTCGAAACCTGATACCGTAGTTTACACTACGACAATTCGTTAATCCTCTGGAGCTATATTATGAAAAAAGTGATTCTGTTGTTGGCTGTGCTGGCTTTATCGGCGTGTTCGAGCGTCAAACTAAAGGACGAGTCTGCTGTCTCTTCTGAAGCAGTTAAGTTCGTTCAAGACTTCGGCAAGGTTGAAGTTACGTTTACCGATGATGGTAACTGGACTCAATTAAAATCGTCTGCCACATCTGCAGTTCCCATTGATGTAGATGCTGGTCTCGAGCAAGCAATGAACGTTGCCACAATGCGTGCCAAGCGTAACATTGTCGAGTTCATGAACACTGATCTGAAGTCTACTAAGACTGCAGACATCATGACTAAGTCTCTCCAGAAAAATGTCTCTGATGCCGATGAACAATCGAAGCAAAACGCTGCGAACATCGCAACAGAAATCACTGAAAAGATCGCAGTCGAAGCCAATGGTATCCTGCGAGGTGTTTACATCGTTGAGCGTAAGGTTTCTTCTGACAAGAAGAACGTTGTTGTGACTGTCCAAGTCGATAAGCGTTCAATGCGTACCGCTAACCAAGTTCGTATGGCTCTCCAATGAGATTCTTACTCGCTCTTCTATTTGCGTTCTCAACCCACGCCAGTGCTCTTGAGGTAATGGCGAGTGGTTTGGGTGATACCTTTGAGACAGCATTAGCTAACGCTAAGATTGTCGCTGTTGGTAAAGTTAATGGTGCTTGGATCCACGGCGATTCATATGTACGCAACAACATGTTCTCTGAAAAGATTACAGAATACAACGGTGGCGTCATTGCCTCTTATGAGGTCATGAAGTGGGATGGTAGTCTTATCATCATCAAAGCTGACGTTGTTCCTCGAGACAAGAACGGGATGGCTACCAATAAGGCAGACGTTCCATCGAACATGCGTAGTGAACTTGCTGGTCGTAAGGTCAATGAAGACCAACGCCAGAAGGCGATCCAAGTTATGGATAGTCGCACACGGGCACTTCGTTTCGAGACAGATAAGATTAGCTATCGTAACGTTGGTCGTATGACTGAGGTCACGGTGGTTGGTGAGGTTGCATATCAAGACAAGTGGATTCGTGACTACACAGAATTGCTCGTCATGGGTGGACCAATGCAGTTGGGTACTTTCTACAAACCACTTCGTGCCACAGTGCAGGGAATGGATGATGAGAAGGTTGTCACCACTAACGTGGTTCGTTTCAACGATGACTTAGAGTTGTACTCTGCAACTTCAGCTGGTCTAGCGATCAATGCAACAAAGGTTGTTAAAGTTAAGTTGACTTTTATGGCTGAAACAGATAAACTTGCTTCTGTTACGAAATTTGATTTTAGGTTTAACTGATGAAACAAAAATGGATTGATGCGTTTATGGACACAGCCGAGCGTTTCGCTCAGTTGAGTTCAGCCAAGCGACTACAAGTAGGCGCAGTGGTGGTCAGAGACCAACGCATCGTATCCATTGGCTACAACGGGACACCTGCTGGGTGGACCAACCAATGTGAAGGTGATGATGGTAAGACCAAAGACGAAGTCATTCATGCAGAAGCTAATGCTGTTGCAAAGCTGGCGCGTGATGGAGAGTCTGGTCTTGGTACTGATCTTTTCTGTACTCATGCTCCATGCATTCAGTGCGCTAAGATAGTGTACGGTGCTGGCATCAAGAAGGTTTACTACAGAGAGTCATATCGTGACACTGCTGGGTTGGACTTCTTGAAGAAGTGTAACATTGAAATTGAGCAAGTTGCAAAATAATTTCAAAAACTTGACAAAAAGTTCATTTTGAGCTAAAATTTTGTCTAAATAGATCTACAGGTGGTTGAAAAACTGCTTGACTTTTTAATCAATCAAGGATAGAATACTTTCTACTATGAGACTCTCTTGTTCCATTATGCATAAACAGCTACCGTTGAATAACGGATGGACAAGCACACGCCCATCATTTGTAGAAGGTTCTGGCTATGCGATTGAGGATACGAAGGGTTTTGGTAAGAAGATGTAAGACGACTGAATTAGGTCTCTTTACCAAAACCCTCGAAGATGAAAGTCTCGAGGGTTTTTTGCTTTATAGTCTACCACGATGTGGGGTCTTTAAAGAAAGGTGTTGACTGTAAAGCGAATGTGCTGTATAATCAATGCTTAGTTAGTTGAGAAGAACGTTGAAGAATGTAATCCCCTTCTTAGTTGAGGGTCTTTCAGAAAGTTGTTGACACTAACGCTGACATGATGTAGAATTATGTCTTAGGTTGATCGCTCTTTAGCGATAACCGTATGATCTTTAACAATCAGGATTCTGTATTTAAACACTCAGTGGTGAAGTTCGCTGATCCACTGAGTGTATGTTCCCGAGTGGTGTAATGGTAGCACAATTGACTTTGACTCAATTAGCATAGGTTCGATACCTGTCTCGGGTGCCAAACAGAAATATACTCAAAGGC